>Ga0209090_10000575_pt1 | contig 23032 bp, 15 predicted proteins | sample ArcticOcean_MG_C_9_FD_187432 | JGI IMG/M metagenome (GOLD analysis project Ga0209090, IMG submission 187432) | Marine microbial communities from western Arctic Ocean - ArcticOcean_MG_CB2_152 (SPAdes) (version 2) | ecosystem: Environmental > Aquatic > Marine > Oceanic | place: Arctic Ocean... | reverse complement strand
ACGTGTTTTTGAACCCGTTCAGTAGTTTTGCGCACGAGTACGAACCAGAGCTTCGTCCGGGAGAAAGCGGCGTCGCGTTTCGATTGTTGAAGAAGGCGCGACTGATTGCCTAATACTACATAAAGTACGAAGAGAGAATTATATTTTTAGCTACTATTTAGACCGTTAATAATATTGATCACAAACAAACACTGATATGTTTAAAGTTATACATGTATACAGAGCTCTATAACACCACTACTAACGACGCCGTTTTCTCTCGTCGTTTTTTCCTCTTTTCCTCTTTCTCTTACCAAGCGCCCGGCGCGTACTTGGTCGGATTGACGTAGTTCTCGTATCCCCATCTCGTGTCAATCGCAAACGGCTCGGAAATCTCCCCAGGTCCATCCGCGGTAATTTTCGAAAGCTGAAACTTGTTCATCATCTGCTTATCTCTCATCACGCAACTCAACAACGCCGATTTCAACAGCTTCTCCGCCTCTTGCTCCGTCATTTCCTCCTTCCAACTCTCTCTAAACAGCGGTCTCGCTAAATGGTTCCCGAACCCCGTCGCCACGTGATCGTCCACGTAGTGCTGCCCAATCATCCCCACGCACCCTAAAAACGGTTTTTTCTCCACGTAATCCCACCCAGAGATAACCAACGAGTTCCACAACGGGTCAAACTTGTTCCGTCGGTTATACATCACGCGAACGAGGTAGTTATAAATCTCCTTCGGCGTTCTCGGACACTCGTCGTCTTGACAGAAATCCGTCATCTCCAACTCGTCCAACAAGGTTGAAATGTAATCAAAATCCGATAACTCTCCCGTAAACCCAACAACCGTAAATTTCCCGACCAGTTTCATCCGTTGGATGCTTTTGTACCGTTTGGTCGACCCGTAGCACGCGAGCGTATCGCACGCCATCAAGACGCCGTCTTTGTACTTAATCGCGAGAACGGACGTGCCGGTCACGTACGGCGTTCTGTTGTAATAATAATCGGAGAGAAAGAGAGGTAAGTTTTCCATTCGGTTTTGCGCGTGATAAATACTACAAAAGCGACGAGTATTGAAAGATTACGTCTTCTCCGCTTTTTCCGCGTCTGAAGTCTTCTTCGTCCTTTGCACGACCACTTGCGAGAAGAGATCTCGAAAAAAAAAAATCTCCCTTCTCATCCCTTTGCGCGTATAAAGTAAAGCAAACGGCCAAACGAACCGCTTTTACTGCGGTCGTCGAAGAATACACAAAAGATGATACTCGAGAGACGAGAAAAAGAGGAATAAAAAACACTCACTGCGTCCTCGTCATCGCCCCACCGTTGGGTGCGATCGAAAACGGTCTCCCTGTCGAGCCTTTCCCGAGATGGGGCACGTTTTTTCGTAAATCGTACTCGCGTTTGACTTCTTCGTCGTAGAGAGGGTCCGCGCCTCTCGGGACGCACCCCGGGCCGATGGAGGAGGAGTGAGACGTTCGCGATGGAATCATTTTATGAGTCGTACGAGTCGTCTGTGTGCGCGCGAAACGTGCGTTTTGTGTGCGTCGCTTTTGAGGGAAAATGAGGGAAAAAAGTTCTATTTATTTAGGGTTTAAGTACATAGTCTTACTCTTTCCGTGCTATAGTAAGGAATGTACACTTAGAAAAAAAATGTCGTAAGTGCTTTTTTCTTACTCGTAAGTGCTTACTTCTTACTCGAGATTTGAGCACAAAAAATCGATTTCGCAAAAGCACGGCACACTTGCGAAACCTCTTCGTACTCGCTTAGCGTTTCGCGACGGTTGTTGTTGTTTGTGATTTTCGCATTTATATATCAGTAGTAGCAGCGGTGGTCTCATCGTGTTCTTGTTCTTGTTCTTGTTTTAATACCATATACTACTATAAATGAGTGGTGGTACTGCTGAAGCGTTGGAAGCGTTCGCCCCGATGGAGGAGGATATCCCCACGGGAACGAATGCGTTCAGCGACGCTAAAGAAGAAGAAGAAGACAAAGACAAGGAGAAAAACATGGGAAGCCGAAAATCATCCGCCCTGGACGAGCTCAACCAAGACGGGTATTTCGGCCACGCGGACGGGAACTGGATCGAAGACGACGCCGCGCCGTTGGTTTTAATGCGAACGAGTTCAGGCATGGACTCGCCAACGTTAAAGGAAGATTTGAGAGAACTGTGGAGATTTTACGGGAGGAAGATTGTGGTGTCGATGCTCGCGGTTGGGATTTTGATCGCGTCAATCGCGATTATTTCCATGCAAACGACGACGAGGACGTCGTCACCGAATGGAGACGCGCATAAAAAATCGCCGTGGGCCGGGTTCGATATCTCGCCGGCGGAGTTGCGATGGTATTGGGGGTATAAGTGGGAACGGATTCCGAGCGAGTGCGCGATGCCGGAAGCGCCGTACGAGACGGACGATATCGCTTTTTCAGACGAGGATGGGAATGAAATCGACGGTATTTTGGGGAAGAGAGAAGGGAATCGAGTGAATGGGATGGTGAACGGGATATCGCCGGACGAAGAGGCGATGTTCGCGGGGACGGAGAGATCGAGACGAAGGGCGTTGGATATGGTGTTTTCGAACGCGAAAAGATGTCCGTTGGAAACGATTCAGTGTGGTTTTAGCGGGGCAGTGAGCGTTAAACCGCAATCGTTCGGAACGTGCGCGATTGTCGGACCGGCTATTTATAAAGGGATGAACATGGGACCAAAGATTGATCAACACGACACGGTGATTCGACTAGCGAGTATGCCGAACGAAAAGTTTAAGAACGATTTAGGCGCGAAGACGAGCGTGATTTACGCGACTGGGGAGCAAACGAACGCGGACGATAGTTACACGCCGTTTGGACCGGTGAATTCGAAAACAGCGGTCAGAGATGGGTGGGTTCCGGATAAATTTTGGATCGTCGAGGACGAGAAGCACCAAGAAGGCGAGTTGGACGGCGTCAACGCGCACGACGGGAAACCGGTGTTGTGGGTGAACAGACCATTTCCATCCGCGACGAAACGGAACTACGATTCCGATTTACAAACCTTCGAATTTCGATTTTTCGTGAACCGAGTATTAGCCGCCGCGCACGAAAAAGAGGACATGAGCGATGCCTGGTTTACGTTAGGCGCCGACGACGACATTCCGGACACGTACAAAACCCAAGACCACTACGCGTTACTCTTCAACGTCATGTTCTCCGGTTTGTGCGAAAGTATTCACGCGTATGGGTTTGGATACCGACCGTTGAACTCCGAGGACGAAACACTTGCGGTATCTCAGGCGTATTACGACGATAACCCCGCCACGAAAGCGCACTTCGCGTTGTTATCCGATAGCTGGAACACTTCGAAACGAGACGCTTTGTTAGCGAAAGTGTTGATGACGAATAATACCATTTGTTCCTACGGCGCGAGTTAAGATGAAGATTATGTTGATAATAATAAAACAAAAGCAAGCGCTTTTAAATAGTAATCATAATTGACTTGTAATCATCGCGTTCGCACTTTCAAACGCATCATCAAAAGCACTCGACGACGCTGCGTTCATTTTTATCGCAGAGAGTGTCAAAAGTCGCCAACACCTCTGAAAATCGTCAGTAAATGCGTCTTCGCGTTTTGCGTTCAGCAGCAGCAGCAGCAGCAGCGGCGGCGGCAAATCGACACGCGGTACCATTAAATCCAACAACAACAACGCGAAGTATGAGTACCGCCGCTGTTTTTGCGATGTACTCCTCTCCTTTTAAAAGCATCGTCGTCCTTTTTTCCGGCGGCGAATTCGTTCGTTCCCGAAAAGCGAATTCCAAAAGACTTCCCCGGGGCGCTGCTGCTCTTACTGCGGCTCGCTTTTCTGCGAGCACCACCATCGAGGAGGAAGAGGAAAAAGAGGAGCAAATGAAAGACCTGAAATTCGATCAAAAAGGAATAGTTTCCGACGCCGGCGTCTACAAAACCAAAGAGGAGAAAATGTTTCTCCAAAACGCTATTCAATTAAAAGGAGGCAAAAATGCTCTCATTTTAGGCATCGAAACGTCCTGCGACGACACCGCGTGCGCGATTGTCACCAAATCCGGCTTTGTAGTTTCGGAAGCCATCAAGTCGCAAGTGTCCATACACGAAAATTGGGGCGGCGTGGTACCAACTTTAGCGAAAGAAGCGCACCAAAATGCCATCGATGATGTCGTGGAGGAGTGTTTGCGCAAAGCCGGGGTGACGGATATCGGGAAGCAAGTGAGCGCGGTGGCGGTGACGGTGGGTCCTGGGTTGTCCATGTGTTTGAGAGTTGGGGTGAGAAAAGCGCAGAAAATTAGCGGGGAATACGGGATACCAATCGTTCCGGTGCATCACATGGAAGCGCACTGTTTGGTGGCGAGAGTGAAGGAGGAAGAGTGGAACTCTTCGCGCGAGGAGGAAGAAGAAGAAGAAAATGGGGTTGCGAAGTTCCCGTTCGTCGCGTTACTCGTGAGTGGTGGGCACAACGTGCTGTTGAAAGTAGAAGGTGTCGGGAGATACACCATATTAGGTCAAACGTTAGACGACGCCATAGGTGAAGCGTACGATAAAACCGCGCGACTTCTCGGTTTGCCCGTCGGCGGCGGCGGCGGTCCGGCGTTGGAAAAGTTAGCCAAAGAGTACGAAGAGATAGTTTTAGAACCGCGACGAGAACAGGCCAGAAAGGAAATAGAACAGGAAGCGCACATAACGGACGAGGTGTTTGAGAAAATTGTTCGAAAAAAAGTGAAGAATCCAATCAGATTTACCGTCCCTTTGCGAAAACGCAAAACGTGCGATTTCAGTTTCGCCGGATTGAAAACCAACGTCCGATTGGCCATCGAAAAGTATTTAGGTGCGGTCGTCGACGAGTCGAAACCAGAACAGAAAGTGTTACCTTCCGAAAACTGGGACGGCATAGAAAACCGCGAAACGCGCGCCGCCATCGCGCACGCGTTCCAAACCGCCGCGGTAACGCACCTCGAAGACCGCGTTTCACGAGCTTTGGAATGGGTCGAATCCGACGGCGTCTCGCCAACCTGCCTCGTCGTCGCCGGCGGCGTCGCGTCCAACCAAAAAATCCGAAAGAGCTTACTCCAAATCGGCTCAAACCATTCCATCGACGTCGTCTTCCCAAAACCTTCCTGGTGCACCGACAATGGGGTCATGGTCGCCTGGGCCGGCATCGAAAGACTCAACTTAGCTCTGGGCGTGGAAAAACCCGTCCCGAGAAACAGCGAAGCGTTCCGGAAAGACGAAAAGGACCGAGACGTTCAGGTACGGTTAAAACCGAGATGGCCGTTGGGTGAGATGGATGAGAGAGCGATCGGTGAGGTGAAAAGTAGTAAAGTGAGCAAGATGGCCAGGCCTTTGGGGAGCAGCGACTGATCAAAGCAGATTGATGACATTGTAGTAGTATTAATTGCATAGTAACTTCCTTCACAATTTCTTCCCCTAAAGTCATCATTTAAGAGAGAGAAAGAGAGAGAACGGTGGTCTCTCTCTCTCTGGCTCTCTCGTTTCGACGATTTCAACGATTTCGACGACGTTGTCGTCGCGTCGCGCTTTTTGCGCCGGGGCTTCTTCTTCTCTCTCCTGTTATCGCAAAAGTCTTCGTCACATTCGATTCGGAAATCATCAATTTTCGCCGCCAAAAACTTCCCCGACGGGGACAAAGAGTGTAACGATAAAAACGACAGCGACGGCCACGAAGGCAGCGCAACGATCATCGATACAAATCAGGAGGAAGAGAAGACAAAGTCTCTCTTTTTCAATGAGCAGCGTAATGCCGTCGGGGGCGATTGGCCCGAAAGATAACAACAACATTAACAACGACCTTTTACCGAGGCATTCGCTCGTCCAACCGCCCTCGGTGGAAATCGACGAGCAAAAATTCGAGACGCAGTACCTCGTTCGCGCGATTTCAATCGATCGAACGAAAGTCTCGAAAGCGAGGAAAATATTACGAGGTTTTACGCTAGAGGAGAGAGGAATACAAGACGTGGTTTTGGACGAGACAGATCCGGAGAAGAGGAAGAGATTGATTTTGTTGAAGCGAGAGAGTTTCGCGGACAATCGGGCGGCGAGGGCGAAAGCGGTGGCGGATTTTTTACCGGAGGATGTGAGGAAGAGGTTAGAGGAAGAAGTTGGAATTTCGTTGGTGAGTAATGGTGATGCCAAAAATAACGAAGACACCGAAGGGGTCGTGAAAGAGCATAGGATTACGTTAGATTATAAATATCACACGGCGGAGTACGTTTTGAAACAGCTCTTGCCAGACGGGATGGAGACGCCGAGCGCGTTTGAACAGGTGGGGCACGTGGCACACGTGAATTTGAGAGAAGAGTTTTTACCGTATAAATATACGATTGCGAAAGTTATCGCGGATAAGAATTCGAGAATTCGAACGGTAGTGAATAAAGTAGGCGCGATTGATTCGATGTTTCGAGTGCCGAATTGGGAGTTGTTATACGGCGACGCGGATTTGAAAGCGACGGTGAAGCAACACGGGTATTCCTTCGAGGTTGATTTTGGTAAAGTCTATTGGAATTCGAGGTTGGAGACGGAACATAAAAGGTTGGTGGACGTGGAGTTTAAGAGAGGTGAGGTGATTGTAGATGCCATGGCCGGGGTTGGGCCGTTTGTTGTTCCAGCGGTGAAAACGAAAGGGTGTCGCGTCTACGCGAGCGATTTGAACCCGGACTGTTTCGAGATGATGCAAAAGAACGTGAAATTGAATAAGATTGAAGACTCGGTGAAATTATACAACATGGACGCGAGAGCGTTCATCAAATCGTTGTTAGAACCGGCGGGAAAGAGCAGTGATGATGCGCCCGAGGAGATGTGGGCGCGCGAACTCTCCGCGTACGAGCAAGAGTTGAAAAAATTTCGAGAGAAGATAAAAGCGAACGAAAAAGGAAACGAGGAGGACGAGAAAGAATCATCCGATAATAATAACACGAAGAAATCAGAAAAGAAACGCAAAAGATTAGAGGAAACGTCGGTACCCAAACCAAACTGGTCGTCGACAATGACCGCACGGGAGGCAAAGAATACGCATACGCCCCCAAGCGGAGCGACATTCGACCACATCGTCATGAACCTCCCGGCCAACGCGGTGGAGTTTCTCGATTGTCTCAAACACTCGTTCGATCGAAAGACGTGGGAAAATAGAAAACTCCCAACTGTACACGCCTACGCGTTTCGACCGCCAGGACATACCGATCGAGACGTCATTTCCCGAGCGGAAGGTCACTTGGGATGTCCGATTAAAAATGCGAAAGTGTTCGAGGTTCGAGACGTTGCGCCGAACAAAGCGATGGTGTGCGTCTCGTTCCAGATTACCGAAGAGCAAGCGTTTGGTTCTTCGCCTAGTTAGTTTAATACATGATATACTATTCCTATTATTGTCTCTACCTGACTATTAAATGCCCTCTGGTGGCGTCTCGCGCGGCGTTCGGCAGGTGCGCAAAACTGCCGACGAAGGCGACGTGCGCATCTGGGCGACAGAGAATGACTTCTGCGACGTCGTCTGCTCTCGATGTGTTCTTGGCGTTGTATTCCTCGAGGATGCTCGTCCACGCGGCGTTCGATGGGTCGATGTAGATGGCGTAGTTGTCGCCGCCGTTGTCTCCTTTCTTCTTTGCTGTCGTTGTCGTTTTGGGCTGCTTCTCGTCTTTCTCGTCTGACGACGATGAAACGACGACGACGACGAGTTTTAATGTAGCGCCTTTAGGTAACAATTTTCGAGCTTCTTCCAGAGCAGCTTCGTCTACGTTCACCGATGACGACGTTATCGCAAAGAATTGGCACTCGAATTTACTGTTTGAACCACCTAAATCGATCGTAGAGATAGTGCCTCCTCCTTCGTCGGCGTTTATTAACGCACAGTGCGGGATGCGTTTCCCCACGGCGAGGACGTTCGGATTTGTCGCTTTGACGCCTTTCGCGTACGAAAATCCAAGCTCCTCGTTGAGAAATTTCAACTTGAGCGTCTCTCCCGAGGTGCCACACAACCGTTTCACCGCTTCGCGACGGTACTCTCCCAATGGATTCTTCTTATCGTTTTCGAGAAGCACCGTTTGCATGCGTCCGGCGCTCAATATTTTTTCAAACGCAAACGATTTGAGCGCTTGGGGCACGGGCAACGCGTTGGATGCGAAAACGAGCGCATCGAGCGCGCGAGGTTCTAAACCTAAAGCTCTTGGTATCTCTAAAACGCGTTCGTAATTCTTTACGCTTAACGTTTTGTTTTCCGAGGCTATTTTTCTTCGTTCGTTTGCGTACGAGTTGAGCAGCGAAGAGGAGAACGCGTCATCGTGTTCATTTTGTATCGCAATGGCAAGTTTCCACGCTAAATTGTGCGCATCTTGAATCCCAGTGTTCATGCCAAAACCACCGGCGGGAGGGAAGGCGTGCATGGCATCCCCGGCGAGGATAATTCTTGGCGCTCGCTCTTCGTCAATTACGACATTCGCCACCGTCGCGTCCATCGTCCACGATTTTACGTCGAGTACTTCGATATCGTCAACCGTAACACCATTTTTATCATCAACATCAATACCACCACTAATCGCGTTTCGAACAAACATCTCGCATTTTTTCTTCGTAAACATTTCTTTAAAATCCTGAACTGGCGCGTGGTACGGCAACTGCAACGCGAATTCTCCCTCGCGCAAATCGTGCGCGACGATAACCCCTACGATGTTTTTATTGAACACGAAATACAACATCGCTTCGTTACTTTTCTCTTTAATTCTCTTCGCCAGCGAACGACTGACAAAGTGAATATTACCTAACGTTTGCGTCGGGAAAGATTTGTTTCCTTCTTTCTTCGTTTCTATACCCCCACTATTCAATGTTCTCGCCACGACTGAACTCGCCCCGTCGCACGCGACGACGTATTTCGCCTCGAACACTTTGCCTGATTTCAAAGTCACTCGGCACCTATTCTTACTACCACCACGACTGCTACTCGAACTCTTTTCGCTACGACTACTCACCACCCTCTCTACTCGAACAACCTCGTCGCCTCTCACGAACGCTTCGTCATCATCGTCGTCATCATTCTCCCTCCTCTTCTTCGCCTTCTCCGAAGCGTTCTCCCACAACATCGGCATCAACCGGTGCTGCGGGAAATGCGCAACTCCTTCCGTCGACGCCGTCGTCTCCCCAATCTCCATCCGTTCTGTTGCAAAGTGATCCACAGACCCTAATTCTTCGTTCTTCTCGTCTAGGATACCAGTCACGTACCTAAAATGCCGCCAATTTACGGTATCCGACATTTCCTCTCTAACGCGCGAAGCGACCGAGGTTGTTTTCTCACCAAATCCGAACGCGTTTCGGTCCCTCAAAATCTCCATCGTTCGCCTGTTGATAAAGTGCGCTTTCGGGTGTTTCGACGGCCCGTTCGAGTATCTCTCGACCAGGAGAACGTTTTTCAGATTGAACGAGGATAACAGCGCGTGTAAAGCGATTCCGGTTGGTCCACCACCGACGATGACGACGTCTTTAAAAGCGTCGTCCCCGGTGTCGTTCCCGGTGACTTGTTCGTCGTTTACTCTGGTCGACGTGTACGAAAACAAAGACGACGACGAGAACTGTCTGTACTCGCTCATCGTTAAACAACAAAAACGATGATGATTTCTTCGACGTCCGCGAGAGAGGAACGCCACGACCGCCGAGCGAGCGGCGGTCATGGCATTCAGCTTTTCCGGTGAAGAGTTCTGCGTAATAAAAGTGCCGCCACTTTTCCCCACTTTTAGACTTTAGATACTTTCCGGGAAGAGAAGAACGCTTTTGCTCTCTCTTTGGCGGTGGATGAGTCGTGGTGGTGATACGAATAATGACTTTTCCAAAAACCTTATCGGTCCGAATCTTCCAACACTTAGTCCCGTACGCGCACGCGCAACAGTTACAACACGCGATTCACTGCGCGAGGAAAAATGCGTTCGTCCCGGATACGCTTTTAATTCTGCAACACCCTCCGGTCGTGACGGTCGGGAAACGAAGCGAAGTTGGCAAGAAATCGATTAAAACGAGCGAAGAGAAGTTGAAAGAGTTGAAATGCGAGGTTATTAAATCGGATCGAGGCGGCGACGTGACGTATCACGGACCCGGGCAGATTGTCGTGTACCCTGTTATCCACTTGAGGGAGAAAAAATTGGGGGCGAGGAAATACGTGGAAAAGTTAGAAAACGTGATGATTGAAGTGGCGAAGAAATACGGAATTACGAACGCGAAAGGGCAAATGAAGAACGAGGAAGATGGGTCGGACATGTCTGGGGTGTGGGTTGGGAAGAAGAAGTTAGGTGCGGTTGGGGTGAAGATTAGCGGCGGCGTGACCAGCCACGGGTTCGCGCTGAATAGCGAGACGGATTTAGAGTTTTTCAGGGAACATATTTTGCCGTGCGGATTAAAAGGAATGGACGTGACGAGTTTGAAAGATTTAGTCGGGGAAGAAATGGAGATGGACCGAGTGGAGGTGGAGATTGTGGACGCATTTGCGAAGGAGTACGGGTACACGGAGGTGTACACGAGACGATGTTAGCGAGAGAAACGTAAAAAAGTAGAGATCGAGAGAAAGTGTACGATTATTTATTATATGTAAAACGTTGCGGTTGTAAATCGTTGTTGTTGTAATATTAATACCAGTTTTTAGCACGCGTGGTACATATACCACACAGTAATACTTTCACATAACATTCTCCGTAAAATCCGTTATGAGCTTCTCGGTGACCTCGCGCAATTGTTCTCGCAGCGAACGGTCGCGCGAATGTTTTGAGCTCTGGAAAAAATTGCAGTCTGCCAAATAATACCCGGCGAAAAACGTTGCGTCTTTATGGAACGCGGCGAAGCAGGTTGTCGATGCGCCTTCCTCGACGGTTTTTATGAATGGCTTCGCAAGCTTTCGCAAGAGCCGGCCTTTCCACCCATTTTCGTGCTTTTGAAGTTTGGTTTCGATGGCCCCAGGGTGGACTGAAAAGAACAAAATTTCGCTTTCGAAGGCGCGTCTCGAAGCAGCCGATAATGCTTGCATATCTCGGGTAAAGATAATCTGCGCGAGCTTAGATGTACCGTAGCTTCTTGCGGTGTCGGATTTTACGTGCGCATTTGCACCAGTAACTTTTGAGAAATCGATGCCTTTGCGATACGTGAAAAAATGCACGTGGCTGCTCACCGAAACGACACGAGCGCCGCCCACAGCTTTACGCATCAGAGGAAATAACTCTCGAACAATCATCGCGTGCGCCAGATACTTGACTTGAAACATCTGTTCGTGTCCGTCGACAGTTCTTTCGAATTTCTCGCCTCCCATTACGCCCGCATTGTTGACCAAAACATGTAAAGCGTTGAAATTCGATCTCACTTTCAAGCAAAACTTATGCACACTTTCGAGCGAACTCAAATCCAACGCGTATGCATAAGCGCGGGGTTCTGAATCTTTTGGTAACAGTGAGTTCAACTCTTTCGTGATTTTCGATGCTTCTGCGATGTTTCGACACGCAAAAATGACGTGTGCTTGATGTTTAAACGCCGCAAGGGCTGTTTCTTTACCGATGCCGCTGTTCGCTCCAGTCACAATGACGAGTCTATTCGATAGGTCAATATCCTTCAACACGTCTTCTGGCGTGGATTTTGAAGAGAATCCCGTTGGCCCAACCCAACCTTTTATCGTGCCTATGGGCCAGAAGCACCTCTGCGGTGGGGGGAACGTTTTCATAAAATGCGTTTTTTTTTCTCGCTCCTGTCTTGTCGCTTCAATTCTCCTCTTTTTTGCGTGAAAAAGCAAATAAAATGTGTTTTTATTTCTGCCGCAAAAAAAAAGTATCTTTGACGCACAAATGCATTACTTTCTCTCTTTAATATCTCTCGTCCTTGTGTTGCCGTGCATCACAGCGCAAGTTATCGATGCTTCATCGACGAATGGTAACTTCTTAGAACGCGCGTTTGCGGAAATCAAAACCGTCGCCGTTGAATTTTCTAGATTTTCAACCAACAGCTCAGCTGTGTTTGGCGACGAATCACTCTTAGAAAAGCTCGCGAGATCACCACTCACAACGTCGTCTTCAAGCAGCAGTGGCGATGATGCATCTTCTTCGAGTGTAGAATCCAATTTGCAGAAATGGGTGGACGATAACGACGAGTGGTTGAGCTCGTCTTTTCTTTTGAGAGACTTGAGCGACTCGTTGAGAAGCGCCGTCGAAGTGTGCAGACCGGCGGCGTTTGCGGAACCAAAGTTGATTCCTCAAACCGTAAAGTTTCCCAGTTACTCGATTATTTTGAAAGGCGCAACGTGTGAACTCCTCGAGAATGGCGAGCGTCGGTGCGAGGACGCAAAAATTGAACGCTACCAATCCCCGACGAGAGTAATTCCCGAGCGCGTGTCCCGGGCCGAATATCGAGGTCCAACCTGTAACATCCAAGCGTGCTTGACTGCCGGCTTATTCCCTGGCAAAATTCCTACCTCAGAATTAAATGATGGCGAACTGTTCGGCGATTTTACCGCCGTCGTTACCTCCCGTTGCGGAAACCCAACCCAAAGAGTACTCGGCAAGACGACGTTTTCGCTTCTCACCGTGCGTTGAAATTATTGTTTGTTGTTTGCAACGTCACTCACTATCGTTCACACTCATAACTTCCGTGTATTCACCCGCTAATCTCTCCACAATACCATCCACGTGCGCTAATCCAACTACCATGACGATTTTTTCAGCATCTTTTTCTCTCTTAATCGCATCTGCCATTTCGTCGTCTCTTTGATGCACCATCGCGGACATTATGTTGGGAAATTGAAATTGCATGTATTTCTTCATTTGCCCAACCGCGTTCCTATTCTTCATCGCTTCCATGTTATCTTGCATCTCTGTTGAGTTAAATCCAGCTGCTGCCATTTTCTCAAACTCTGGAGGTAATTTTGGCCCGCCCTTTTTCTCCCCGTATACAAACCAACCGAAAACGTCCGCGACCGATACGCTCTCCCTCAACGCCTTTAGCGTCTTGTTCACGTCTCGATCCGCGAGGACTAATCGCGCGTTCAATCGCTCAGCTTCCCTTATCGCCACCCGAAATTCTTCGCCGGGTTCCATCCCGCTCGATTTCAAAGACGCGTAAAACGCTTTCAACCCAATCGCTAAACACCGGTCCAGAGCGCCCAAGTCGCGCGTCGAGGAGACTTGTTTCACGGTGGCGAGAAAATCTCCCAAGAAGCTTATCTTCTTTGTCTTCTTTGTCTTCTTCTCTCTGTCTTCTTTCATTTGCTCTTTCAACTGCTCGAACCTTTCCTCGCACAGCTCGACTGCAATCACGTCCGGTTTCACCAATCGTATCAACTCCTCGGTTTCTCTCGCCGACGCTTTGGACACGTGCGAAGTCCCGACGAGAAATATCTCTCGCGCTTCGTCGTTCTTGCGTAAATGCGCGACAGTTTGTTGCGACGATGAATGATAAGAAGAACGAGAAGAAGAACGAGACGTCGGATAGAGGATGGAGGAAACGACGAGGCGACGCGTGTTGTTGATGTTGTTCGTGTTGGAGCGCGAGAGGAAAAGTCGCAGCATCTCCGCACACCACCAAAGCGCGGGTTTTAATGTGAAGAATTTAGTTGTTGTTTAGCAGTTCGTTGTTTGAAGAAGAAGAGTCAAATCTAGTAAATGTATCATTCTAATGTTTCTCTCTCTCTCTCTTCTCTTCTCTCTCTCTCTCTCCCTCGTTCTCTCGTTATCTCGTTGTTCTCTCGTTGTTCTCTCGTATTATTTTCTTTTCTCGTGTTTAAGTCAATGCTGAAAACAGCAGACGACGACGGTGACGTTATCGCTGCTGCCTCTCTCCAACGCCTCTTGCGTCAACGCCTCGGCGGCTTCGCGACAGGCGTCTTCCGAGAATCGACCTCGCAAGACGGATCGACACAGCCTGACGGCGTCCTGGTCGCCGATGACGTCCCATAACCCATCCGTGGCGACGATGACGTTTTCAATTTCGTCGTCTAAGGTTACTCGAGCGACGTCTGGGGTTGCCGTGACGCCTTTGTTTTCTGGACGCTTAAAGTCGATGTCGCCAATGGCACGCGAGACGGCTAAAGCCGCGCGAACGTTGCGGCCTCGGTTTTCGGCGATGACGCGCCAGCAACCGCAGAATTCAACGCGGCCGCCTTCGTCGTAGACGCGCTTGCGCTCGCGCGGAAGCGAGGGTTTGTGATCTTCCGTTAAGGCTTTTGCGCGGACGTCGTGGTGGCCCACGGCGCGTTTGCCCACGACGATTCGGGTATCGCCGGCGTGCGCGACAAAGAGGTGGTTGGCCACGCGCAAGACGACCGAGGCTGTGGAACCGTCGCGTCTGTTTAAAGCTTTGGTACCGTCTAAGATTTCTTCGTCTAAATCGACAAACGATCGGATTAAGGAGCTCTTCACGCCGAGTTCAAACTGTTCGAGTTCGTGTTGCGGCGCGTCCGGCGCGATGCCGTTGGCGATGAACGCGCACTTTTCCAAGTGCGTGTGCATTTTCTCCTTGGCGTACGAGGCGGCCCAATCGCCGTTGTGCCCATCGTACACGCCGATGTACTGTTTATCGCTGATTATTTGTTCTTGTTGTCCGTTGTTCATGTTGTTATAGTAGTTGTTTTGACTCATTTTCCCGGCGCACTCGAATTTCCAATCTTCGATGATTGCGTAGCGATCTTCCATGTACGGTCGCTGTCCCTGCGCTTCGTACACGCCGAAAAGAACGCGCGCTGGAGGCTTCAAAGTTGCTTTGGGTTGTTTTTTTGCCAAAGTAGTCGCTTCATTTGTCGCGCCGTCTACCGCGGATCGAACGGAACCGTCCGAGTGGCCGCTTCTATCCAAATTCGCTCCTCCGTCATTCTCGCTCGTCTGTTTCGATTTCGTCGTCGGCGAATCTATCTGTTTCTCTCCCTGTCGTTGGTTATTTCGGTCGTGTGCTCCGACATCCACTTCTTCGTCCGTCATCAGCGCGTCCTCGTCGTCTGTGGCTTCTAAACTGCCTTCCGCGCTCGAACCGCCGCCCATAGCTGACAAATCCGGTTCCGCCCCGTCCAACGTGACCATCGACCGAACTCTCAACAACTTTGAATCCATACCTTCTGCAGGGCTCGGCGCTCTCGCCGCGTGAGCATCCAACGCAACTCTCGCAACTGCCGAATTCTCCGCAAACATTGTCGTTTGTTCTCCACCGCCGTTGCCGAACGCGTCGTGCTTCGGCGGTTTGCCTTCGTTCGCGTTACTACTAATAGCGTTGTTGTTATTATTATTATCATTATTATTATTATTGTTCGCGTTGTTAGTACCGCTCACAACTCTCTTACTCTTATTCAAATCAAACGTCGCTTGGTTCAAGTAATCCAACCTCGTCGTCGGACTTTCGCCTAAACTATTCGACCCATTCGACGCGTTGTTCGCCATCATCATACCGATATCCTCGCCGCTCATCGAACCCAACTTGTTGTAGTTGTTATTCGTCGGCCTCAAGCTCTTTCTCTCTTTCTCGCCTTCTCTTTTCGGAAGGTCCGAGGACGAGGACGGACTGTGCGAGTACGACGGCGCGTCGGCGTCGTTGTCAATGTGGGTTCGGTGATCGCTCTGAAACGGATTGTTGTAGTTGTTGTTGTTGTTGTTGCTCTCATTCATGCTGTTCTCCGCCACCAACCGGTCTGCCGCAATAACTGCGTTATTAGTAGTAAACTCCTCGTTGTTTTCCAAAGAGGACACCTTCTCCTTCTCTTCCTCCGCCGCCGCGAGCAAATCGCTGCGACTTCGTTTCCCTTGACTCGACGCGATGGATTGTCCGGAGCTCTCTCTTCTCATGGATGCAAAATCGACTGGAATTGCTTTAGTATTCGTAGTAGTATTCGTATCGTTGCGTTCTTCTTCTTCTTTCTTGTCCTCGTCTTCTTTCCTCGAGGGGGAAACGACAGCCGATGACGAGCGCAATCCTTCCCCGTGCGATGGATATTCTTCTTCAGACATGATACTTTTACTTAATGTACTAATAAATACTTTTCGTCGTCGCAACAAACGCTCTCTCTCTCTCTTATTCTTTCTCTTTCTTTCTCTTCTCGAGCGACAGCGCCACCTCCTCGGTGGTCGGGGTGTGAGGCCATTTTCGTGACTCGACGTTGCGTTTTGGGGCTTCCTAAACGTTTAGGGTTTTAATGAAAAAAAAACGCTTCCTTCTTTTTTTCTCATCACATGTGTGATCTCATTAAACGCGATTTGAGATCAAAAACATCAGAATATCAGAACACGACGACTTTGGTTGTTGTTGTTATTGAACGCGCAAATGACGATCAATAATCAGAAGAAGGAAGTCTCAAATCCGTGCGATGTTTTAGGCATCAGTCGAACGAGTTCGGCGGAGAAAGCGAGGAAAGTGTTCTTGGAGAAGTGTAAACGTTTACATCCGGACAAAAGACTTCACGGAAGAGAGGAGGACGAAAACGCATCGTTCGAGAGGATGAAAGCGGCGTATGAGAAGATACTCGAGCGAGAGGAGGAAGAGAAGAGAGAGAAAGAGGGAGAAGAACAACGAGAGGAGGTTTTTGAGGTGAACGATATCGAATGCGGGCGCGTGGCGTTTCAGGAGAAAAAGTTTGACACCGCGATTGAGTTTTTCCAGAAAGCTTTAAAGTCGTCACATGTGGTGTCGTCGTTGTCGCGAGATGATTTTGAAGAGGAAAAAGCGAGAATTCACGCGAATTTATCCGCGTGTTATCTGAAAACGAACAAATTTAAGTTGGCGTTAGAGCATGCGGACGCGAGTTTCGAGGTGTCCAAGAAGACGTTTCCGAAGGCGTTGTTTCGTCGCGCGGAGGCGTTGGAAAAGATGAGAGAGTATCCGCGCGCGAGAGAGGCGTTGGATCAAATGTTAAGGATGGACGCGACGTTCGTGGACGAGGTGCATCCGAAATTGCGAGAGCTGGCGGTGAAAGAGAGAGAGTACGAGAAAAAGTTGGCAAAGAGCGAACGCGAGAAGGAGAAGAGGAAGGAGAGAGGGAGAACGGAAGGGCAGCAGCCGGGGACGATGCCGAAATGGGAGATTTCAAAGACGACGGCGCCGAGAGGAATGGATGATATTGATGTCGAAGAGGAGGAGACAAACGAAGAACGCGGCGTAGAAAAAGAAGAAGAAGAAGAAGAAGAAGAAGAGTTATACGAGAAACCTATGATTGACGGCATGGGATTGGAAGCGATTGAACAGATGATGACGTTGGCCCAAATTAAACGCGAGGAGGCAAAAGCGATGGAGTACTCTGACGATCCGGCATCTCTTGCACCAAAGGAGGAGAAGAAGAACGCGAGTAAAGATTTCAACTTTAAACGGTGCAAGATGTGTGGGAACGTTTGTAATGTCAACATGATGTCCTGCTCATCGTGCTGTTTGTCTCTCGCGGACGCCTCGAGCTTCACGCCGGTGTACAATCTCCCGAAAGTTGCCTCGGGCGAGAACGGCGACGGAATAGAAGAGAACGACGACGAAGATGACGACGATGAGGACAACGACGAGATGATGCGTCAAGTGCTTCCGTCGGTAGCGGCGACATCGGAGAAGCAAAAGAAGAGTCTCGAGGCGCTCGCGCGCAGACGCAACGAACGACAACAACAACAACAACAGCATCAAACGATAACCAACGAAGTCAAAAGCAAGGATGCTGCATCATCATCTTTATGGTGGTGGCAAATGGACCCAATGTTTGCACCATATCTCGGTGGAGCTCCCGAACACAAGAGAGGATTCGATCCATCGTTACAGAGCGCTTACGACGAACTGAAAATCCCGCTCGGCTCGGGCGAATCGCGAGTCCGCGACGCGTACTTGAACCAAATAATGGCGCGTCACCCAGACGCGGCCGGTTCGAAAAAAAAGCTTTTAAAAGCACAACAAGCGTACGAAACTATCGCGAAAGATTTCTGGAGGCACGATTCCGGATGCGCGAGTATGCGCAAAAAATTTGACCAAGCGCTCAAAAATACGACGACGGAAACGCAATCGTACGATCCAACAAAGAAAACCATCTTTGTTTCTCTCCGCGTCTACCGCGATTTAGAAGCCCAGCACACGCTTCGCTCTTTATTCGAAAATGCCAAGGACCCATCGCGCGTGTTCGTCGGCATTTGTTGGCAATACAAAACGGAAACGACCACAGAAGTCTCTTCGAAAACCGGCGAACGCAAACGGTGCGTCTGCCGCTTGCACTACGCGGTCAATCGCATAACCGCAAAAGCGGAGGAAGAAGTGGCTAAGATGAAAGGCGAACAAGATCCAGAAAAGTATTTAACGGTGGACGTGAGAAAAGTACAGTTGGAAGTGCAAGAATACGAAGACGAGAAGGAGAAGAAGGCGCACAACGCGCGCACTATTTTCGATGGCGTAAAAAACGAGAAGGAAAAGGAATGGTTGAAAAACGTGAGAGAAACGCACGTGAACTGGGATTCGTCGGATGGGCCGTGCTATTCGAGACACTTAGCCGATCGATTGTGGGGTGGCGAATCGCATATTTTATACGTCGACGCGAAAACGGCATTCGACGCCGATTGGGACGAAACGTTGTTTCGCGAGTTGGAAGAAGCGGAAAAGGATAACGAAGCAGACCACGACAATGATAACGGTGTCGTCTTAACCGCGCATCCATTAGGGTACGATTTGGAAACTTCCCCCGTTTTGAATCCGGAAACGTACGAGACGGATCATCACGTGTTCATATACGGCAAAAGAATTTTTCCGTCGAAAGAGGAAAGAAACGCTCCGGCGATGCTCACCGCGCACGCGTTCGGGAAGCATTTCCCGCACTTTTTCGCGTCCAAGTTACATGCGAAACCAGAGAGGTCGTTAAAATCACCATTCGTGTCAAATTTGTTCATGTTTGGTCCGAGTGAGGCGTTCATTCGAGACTGTCCGTCGGATGTGCACGCGCCGTTTTTGTATTTAGGCGAAGAAGTGTCTACGTCTATCAAGTTGTTTACCAAAAATTGGGACGCGAGAACACCTCCAATCGTGCCGCTTTTACACTGTCACGATCCGCAACACCGACGCGAGTCTTTTCTAGAAGACAGACGCAAAGGTCGTTTGTTATACGCGAGCATTTACGACGCCGGATACGGGACACCTCAAGCGGTCAATCGACGAACGCGGTTGAACGAGTATTCCTGCCGGCGTATTTTTCAAATCGTGTGCGACGGCGCAGTTTCAGAAGACGCCGCCGGTGGGAAGGTTATCGTACACGATGACGATAAGTTTAACATCGGAAATGGAAGACGCGCGAAAGAGTTCGAATCATTTTCGGGCGTGTCCATTCGCGAAAAACGCATCACCGAACGCGCGAAAACCGCCGGATTAGAGCGCGGAAAATTCGAGAAGAACGAGAAACGTAAGTGTAAGTTTCTCGTACCGATAAAAACGATCAGCGGGACATCGCACGTAAAAGAGTTTTTATATGCGAGCGCCGTGAATGATGCCTTCTAACGATAAATCGTGTTTGTTGTGTGCCTGTACAAATCCACATCTGTGTAGAAAGAATAATAATAATAACAATAAATAAGCAACATTAACATCGAATCAACACTACTTCTACAGCAATTTTTTTCTACGCAGACGAGGCCTCCTTCTTCACGCCTCCTTCTTCTTATTATTCCCGCCACTAACTACTTTCCAAAACGCGCCCATAATCATAAACCACCAGTACACGTTCAACATCGCCGGCACTGGCACGGTAAAGAACGCGAACGGCAACTGCCACCTCGGCACATTCTCTGCGAACCAATCCGCTTTCGCCATCGAGACGACGTGATCCAACAAAGGCCACATCCTCACCCAAAAGTACACCCCGACGAAATTCAACTGCACGATAACCCCGTAAATGGTATCTAAAATCCCCATCCCAATGCATATAGTTCTCAATCCCATCGCGGCTTGACTCAACTCCGATCGCACGCCCCACGCGACGAAATACTCAAAAGTCCCGTACCGAGTCGCCACCGGCCACATCAACAGCGGCAACACGTGGTGCGCGATGTAAATCACATACTGTCGTCTCCCGTGCGCTCGGAGCATGTTCTTCCGATCGAAAAGAGTCAACAACAAGAAATCATACATCAAATACCCGCACGACGCCGCCGTCGCGAGCACTGTCGACCGTCTAAACGTCACCGCCTTCCCTTTTCCTCCTCCTAAAACGCCTCCTCGCGTCAACAGGTTCAAAAATCCCTCAAACGCTCCTCCTCCTCTCTCTTCCAAGCGTCTCCCGACGTCAAACGTCCCGTTCTTTTTCAGCGCGGACGGAAATCTTTCTAAACTCGCTCTCACGCCTAGGCCGGCGAGTAACCCGTTCAAAATTTGATTCGGCGCGTGCACCACTTGCGCCTGTCGGTGTTTGGGTAATTTACGCCATTTCTTTTCGCCGAAGAGGTACTTCGGGAAGACCGTCGCGCTTACCAGGTGCAAAAGTTCGTGCGTCAGAAACGACAGAACGGCGATTGAGAAAAAATATCTCAAGATTGTCTCTTCCGTGTACTCGTAAGAGAGAATGTACGATTTTAAAGAATGCATCGTCGTATTGTTCATCATCGCGACGATGATTTCTGCTCGTTGTAGTCGTATCGCGTCGTTCACGTCGTCGTCGTCGCAAAAGGAGTCGTCGTGTTCAAACGCGAGCAAAAGAAAGGGGATCGAGCGAGAAGCGAGACAGAGAGGAATTTTTTTCCACGAGAGTTTTTTAAAATGCTCCTCTGTTTACTGGTTAGGGTTTAGTATGTTACCCTAACTACTGTCAAGCAAAGAACGACAAAAAGGCTTCACACCTCCTCCTCCTCCTTCTTTATCTTTGTATATCTCTTCTTCTTCCTCCGCTGAAATAAATGCTGAAACGACGACGACGACGTCGATGAAAGCATCGTCATCGTTTGCTTTTTCACGCTCCTCCTCGGTTCTTCTTCTTTATCTCTGGCGAAGAGGAGGAGGAAAAGAGAGAAGGATTCTCACACATGCGCATCATCCTCTTCACCCCCCGACCGCGAGAAGAATTTCAAAGACGACGATGATTTCTTCTTCTTCTTCTTCTAACGACGAGGACGAGGAAAAGGAGGAAAAGAGTTTGGAGAGCAGTTTTAGGAGGAAAAAGATGAAAAGTAGGACACACAAAACGAATAATACACCGCACGCGGCGACGAGAGAGGAAAAGAAAGCCGGCAAATTCGCCAGAGAACGTGTTGCTGTTTTTACTCACGGGAGTGATGTTGGGAAGGTTGGGAAGAGAGACGACGACGTCGCGTTCGCGTTTGACACACGCAACCGAAGGATTTTATACGTGGCCAGACGGACGAGCGACATAAAAAGTTCCACGTTCAACTTGATATGCGGGTTAAGAGAACTCGCGTTTGAAGCGAACGAGAGTGGACGGGAAGAGAGGAACTACGGGGACGCGAAGTGCAGAGAGAGGATGTTCGTCGTGCGTAAAGGAGGTGGTCGCGACGACGATACGCGTCGTTTGGAAGAAGAGGCGAAGAAGAAAACGAAGGTTTTGACGTTGTCTGAATTTGATCGAGCGGTTGTGAAAGTCGGTCACTCGAAGGTGTGCGTCATACAGGAGGAAGAGATGGAGGAGGTGGAGGTGGAGGACGACGATGACGACGAGGGCAGAGAAGGCGTTGGATACGAGTGCGTGGACGTCACTGAGTTTAGCGAAAGAGCGTTGATGCGAGGCAAAATCGAATCAGATAGAATGATTGAAGATGATTTCGGGAGAGCGGAAGAGGCACAAAATTCTTCGTATCCAAGCGACGCGGATGCGTTCTTCGTTCGACTTTCGTCGAATTCAAACAGAAGCCAAGAAGAATCGAAAGGAGACGAAGAAGAGGAAAAAGAAGAGCACTTCGAGCGCGCCTCTCACAGAAACGTCGTCGCCGCGCTTCGAGACGACGCGACCGGTAAAATCATATCCTTGGCTAAAAACACAAACGGAGGAAACAAAATCTTGCACGCCGAGATGAACTTGCTCTTAAACCACGAGAAAACCGGTACGAAGAAAACGCTCCTCGTCACTTTGCAGTGCTGTCGAATGTGCGCGGCGTTATCGCAGCGCTACGCAAACGAGTTGAGCGAAGTTGTTTATTTACGCGCGGATACAGGCCCGTTGGCGAAAATGACCGCGCTGCAAACATGCGAGGAGGAAGGGAAGGTGCGCGAGAGAAAACACGCAGAGTGAAATAGAATTTGATGAATTGTTATAAAGGCGCGAGCGCTTTACTCGTATTGCGTAGGTATTGAAGTCCTCCCTCCCTCATAAGAAACCAACCATGATGCTGCGCGTGAATCATCATCGCGCCACCGATATCAAAAACAAGGACGATGATTTCAAGAAGAAACTGAGCCCTACGAAAGCTCTTGTTGTCTTAAAAGGCTTTCGCGGCGCATCTCGTTCTTTTTCTTCCTTAAACTCGTCGTCATCGCACTCGTCCGATGTATCCACTTTTAGGGAACCATCGGCGGAAGAGGATGACGCGCGAAGAAGAAGACAAAGGAGAAAAAGAACCAGTAACTCTTTCCTCCTATTCGTGAACGCAATCTTCTGCGCGGAATCCGCATTTGCGAGAGAGATTTTAACCGCCACGGGCGAAGTTTTCCAAGGCGGCCCGACGACGCCGGAAGGATTCGATTCCGGGGAGAACTTTGTGGTGGTCTTTGTGACTGTCCTTCTCGCGGGATACGGGATGGTGACGTCATTTGAAAATCAAGCGGAAACGACGGAAGCGGCGACGTTAGATCGAGTGAATAAGCAAAAGGAGTACATGGAGAAGTACGCGGGGAAGAGTGGGCGTTTGCGGATGGTTTCTTTGTCGATAATGAGCGATGATGATGATGACGATGAGAGCGAGGAGGACGGGGCCAAAGTTTTGGAGGCGCGAGGATGCGTCGGCGTGGAAAAGGTCCTCTCCGAGGAGACGTGCAGAGAGTTGTTGGAACACATCAACGCTGCAATCGCGAAAGATTTCGAAGAAAGAACCAACCCAAACTTTGGAAACGTGTATTCGCGGAAAAATAGGTTTGATTACAAGTTGGATTTGAAACAGCCG
>Ga0209090_10000574_pt1 | contig 23035 bp, 22 predicted proteins | sample ArcticOcean_MG_C_9_FD_187432 | JGI IMG/M metagenome (GOLD analysis project Ga0209090, IMG submission 187432) | Marine microbial communities from western Arctic Ocean - ArcticOcean_MG_CB2_152 (SPAdes) (version 2) | ecosystem: Environmental > Aquatic > Marine > Oceanic | place: Arctic Ocean... | reverse complement strand
GGCGCTTCTCTACCAGCAATTTGGAGGTGTATGCACGGCCGCGCGCCGATTTAGGGCCTCGCGCAGAGCAGCAGCCCTAGGGCACTCGCAGACCGCCGCGACGGCTCCCCTTCGACGCGCGCGCTTTAGGCATGGCGCGGCGGATGAGTTCCTACGACCTCCACGCGCGCCTGGCGGCTGCCCTGCGCCGCGCGCTGGGCACTGAGAGCGGACTAGTAAAATTTTAGTTTAGCCTGACGGTACGTTTAGCCTCAGGCTGAGCCTGAGTAGGCGGGTATGTGGCACAGCTTTTTGAGCCGACTGCTTATGTAGTAAAGTATAAAAACGACTGAGCTGCTGTCGGATCCAGATGCCGCCGGCCGTCCTTCATAATCACCAACAACAAAAAGATACGCCTACCCCTAGGCCAGCTGGCAATCACCCAGGGGTGTGAACTTTTGAATCACCCCGGGCCCGAGCGTTTCCGAAAGTGAACTACCCGGTGAATCACGGGTGAGTGGGGTGATTCACCCTGGGGGCTTATAGGGGGGTGGGGAGGGGCCGCGCCTCGAAACCTTCATGGCTAGCCTGACCAAGCTAGCCATGAAAGTTTCGCGGCGCGGCCCGCGCCGGTACTCATCCTAACTAGCGGACGGAACTTGAACGGCAACTTCTAGTAAAAACCCGGGCTCCGTAGCCCGCTTCTCTTATTTATTTGGCGTAATGAGCGTACAGCCACGCACCGGCCGAATGGCGGGAAATTTTTGCTGAGGCGCAGGTTCCGTATGCTAAAATAATGGGCTGCGCAAAGTTTGCCAGTGGTGCAGTGCGGGCAGCCTCGCGCTGAGAAACCAGCTGCGATGCGGTGCGATAGTCCGAGTCCGAGATAAACCAAGTTGATAAACCCCGCCCAAAACCAAATCACCCCAACAACGTCATAAATCGTCCTCTAATTATCCACCGTGACTACTTATTTCCCATTGTTCTGTATCTATATTAGGCTCCTAGGGTTTACCCGACTTCCGTCTCCGCTTATCTAGAGGGCACTGAGTGTGCATGTACTGAGTGACTCCCAGAGTGCACACCCAGCGGGCGTGCCCCTCCTGCCCAATCTACTTGCCCAATTCCAATTATTGGTATTGTCCTTAAATCCTTTATCTAGCTCCTAGCCACATCCTGCTCAGGCTCCTCTGCCAACACCGCTATCTCGCCAATATGGCGTACTTCTGCTCGAAACTCCACGACTATATCCGATCTGATTGTAACCGCAGTTGCCAAGCACTCATGATCTTAAAAGCAAGCGTACATTATCCGTCTTTTGCTGCTTTTTTGGCCTTGTGATTGGCAATCCGGCGCCCGGTTCCACGAATCCTACGAGACGGACACTTAATTGGAGATATGCTGGTATTAACACTGTCGATTCTGCTTCTTTTTGCGATTCTTAGCCTCTTTGATCTGTTTGCGAGATGTCTCTTTTTTCTCAACAAAGCCGTTCCGGACCAAGCGGTACTTGGGCTCGTACTTCTTTGCCGATTCGGCAGAGTCGTAGATCAAGCAAAAGCCGGTAGACTTACCGCCTCCAAATTTGTTGCGGAACCCGAACAGGGAGATGAGATTCTTGTCGGTAACTTTGTAGGTCTAAAGGGGAGAGGATCAGACAGAAGTTCACGTGGTAAAAAAGGCCCTGGGTATGGCTTTAGCGATCATATCCTGGAGCTCCGACTTCGGGACATTGGCTCGGTCGGGGTGAATGACGTCTACCACCTGAGACGGCAATACTCGAATGTGAGGTGTAGTTTACTCATGCACTTACAAACTGTTTGCGTTGCAACAGAGGATTGCGAATGAACTTCCGTGTCCGGACGGTCACAGCCATCATGGGCGATTAGGCGAGTACTTTTGACTTATGGCAAAGTTGGGCGAGTAAAGGAAGGGTAGCACTGCACATAACCCCCCGCACAGCAGTCCTGAGTCACTGTTACGGCGTCGCTTCAAGTTGCCGCGGTCGCCACCGGAGCCATAACTCCCGGCCGCCCAGCGCGCGGCCCCCGATCGCCTGCTGGTACGCACCGACTACTATCCTCAGCCTGCCATTCACGGTGCCACAGTGCCAGCCTGAGTCACGGTCACTGGCCCGGGCACGGTGACTCGGAGCCTCAGGCTGAGCATGTGTCCCAGAGAACCCCCTATGGCACTATCCGTTTACTTTCGTCGCGACATCCGCATTAAGCAGCACGGCCGCTCGAGGCCCGGGGCATCTGAAGAGATCGCAACTTGAATGATTAGTTCGAGCGTCCTATAGTAGAAGTTTTTAACAAGTACGCCATTCCCGGGCCCCCACTGCAGTGTCTCCGCCAGCCGTTTTGGACCTCTAACTCAACACCATAGTATCCGTTGGAACTTGAAGGTACAGTAAACGTTTCTGAAATGGGCCCGTCACAATGCTCAACTCGCATGCCTGACTGTACCAAAAAGAGCCAGGGATATTAACGCGCTAGAGGCTATTACGGCCTTACGACACGATGTTGGCATCACGTTTTTGACGCAGCAGAGGCACATTCGTTCGGCGCGCTGCTGTCTGTTCGCAGGCTGTTCATACGTCGCCGGCTGCCTCTCAACCAACTCTTGTGGCTTGGGGCTGCGCGGAAGTCACAGAACGTTTTACCGCCAATAGTGAATTTGGTGGGTTACTTGTGAAAACCCGCACTATATCGAGGCGGCGTACCAGCTGGCGTACCCGCACTTGCCGGCGCAGAAAAAACGGTCATCCACTTCCGAGTCGACCCCCCTTACCACACTGGCCTACGAGAACCGTGACCAAGCAAGTTTACGCACATTTACCCGCACGAACGTAGTATATGATTGGTATGGCCGCGCACTGGCACTGGCACTTTGGCCGTCACTGAGGCTTGTTGTCTAATCGGCGGTCTAGCCGACTTAGCGGACGCCAATAAGAAAAACGGGCTACGGAGCCCGGTTTTTTACTAGAATTTACCGTTTTCTCCGCTAGTTTAGAACTTGAATGAGTGCTCCGCGCCGGCGCGGCGCGGGCCGGGCACAAAAACGCGCCATGACGCATTTTTTTCGCTGGTAGGTGATTTTCCGGCCCCAGCGCGCCACACCACTACCCGGCGCGGCGCCGCCGCCGCATGCAGGCGCCAGCGGCCATCGTCACCCGCAACACGTCATCATGACTCGGATACTAAGTCACGCCGGTAGCCTGAGCTTCAAGTTTTTCTTCACCGCAGCCTGAGCGCGCCGCCACGCCGCACCATGATGCATGCGGCCGCAGGCCTCTATCAGGGGTCTTGTATGCCAATTCTGGACAGCATCACAGCCCTCAAGCCACCCCTACGCTACAACTTTAGTAAAACACTATAGACCCCCCCAAACCTACCCTCTAGATCGTCACGGGTCCACTACGAGGTATTGGCAAGACGACGAGCCAGCCTTGATCGGGATCTCTCTTTACATGGCTATTTCTTGCCTGTTTCTCACAGACGTGAAAGGAAAAGTAATCATAAGCCGAAACTATCGCGGTGACATTCCAACATCGACTTCAGAAAGGTAACTCCTTGCTGAGTTGCTTTTCAATATGCTATGCGAACTCAGATTTGCACAATATATTCAAGAAAAAGATGAAATGGATCAACGTCCAATATTCACAGAGGGTGGATGTACCTTTGCTTACATCAAGGTTTGAAACTGATCTCCTGAAAATAATCATGAAAATAATCATGTTCATCATTCACAGCACAACAACTTGTTCCTGACATGTGTTACCAGAAAGAATTCAAATGTAGCTCTAGCTTTGATGACCTTATATCGCTTAATAAGTGTAAGGCCCACATATTTGAGCATTGAAAGAATCCTGCCAATCAGGTTTTCAAGGACTACTTTGGCGGGCTAGATGAGGAAAGCATTCGGGACAACTTTGTTGTCATCTATGAGCTCATGGATGAAACTTTGGATTTTGGCTACCCCCAGTCACTTGATGCGAAAATTTTGCGAGAGTAGGTCTTATTAATTGCGTCCCTGTATAACCAATTAAGCAGGTTCATCACTCAAGAAAGTAATCGACACGAGATTGCACCGAGACCCCCGATTGCCGTAACTAACGCTGTTTCCTGGCGCAGTGAGGGCATAAAGCACAGAAAAAATGAAATATTCCTCGATGTCATTGAAAAATTGAATCTTCTAGTTTCCGGCAATGGGGGCGTTCTCAATTCAGAGATAATCGGTGCAATCAGAATGAAATCATATCTCAGCGGCATGCCGGAGCTGAAGCTAGGTCTCAACGACAGGCTCATGTTCGAGGCTACTGGTAGGTCAATCGCGCGGGGCAAAGCAGTCGAACTGGAGGATATCAAGTTTCATCAATGTGTGCGCCTTGCTCGTTTTGAGAATGACCGCACCATATCATTCATTCCACCTGATGGTGAATTTGATTTGATGACATACAGGCTGACCACTCAAGTTAAACCACTCATTTGGGTTGAGGCTGTAGTTGAGCCACACTCTCACAGTCGGATAGAGTACATGGTCAAAGCAAAAAGTCAGTTCAAGAGTCGTTCTGTTGCCAACAGTGTAGATATTGTCATACCGGTTCCGCATGATGTGGATTCACCTTCATTTAAATCGAGTATTGGTTCAGTAAGCTATTTTCCAGATCGCAATGCCATCATTTGGAGTATAAAGCAGTTCAATGGCGCAAGAGAGTACCTGATGCGTGCGCATTTTGGTCTACCTTCCGTCTCTAGTGAGAACCCAGAGCATTGGAAAGCTCCGATTGAAGTTAGATTCGAAATTCCATATTTTACGGTCTCTGGCATTCAAGTTCGGTACCTCAAAATCATCGAAAAAAGCGGTTATCAAGCACTTCCGTGGGTCCGTTACATTACACAAAACGGTGATTATCAGCTGCGCATGACATGATTGGGTCCTGACGAAGGATCTTTTGTTGCAAGCAAGTACACCAGCCCGATTCAAGTCAAAGTGGCAACAAAGTTCTAATACCATGATGCCGATGAGGCGAGTACAAGGCCTGACGACTCGGCCTTAATAACAAAAGAAAATGGTACTTCCTCCGCCTTACCCTACTTGCACGTTCACTTAAACGTCCATAAACGTCGGGAAGAACCCAGGGGAAGTAGAAGCGCGTTTGTGGAAGTCTGAGGGGGGTCTGTGGCTGCCTATAACTACCTTTACTTCAACTTGCCGTTGACGTGGGTGGAAGTTGAAGCTCGCTGACTGTAGGGTTGCGGGTTTTGGATCGCCGGAGGGCTGTAGTCTCGGGGAGCCAGCGGTCCGCGACGGGGGTGGTGCGGGTTTTCTTTCATACCAGAGAGTGCCCCCAACCCCCCGCCCGCCCTGGTATTCAATTAGCGCCTAGGATAGTACGCTTGGCGCCCTAGACGCTATTCTTGGACGAGTTCGACTCCCCGCGGTCGGCGTGGCTTCAAATCCGTTCCACTTGAGCGGCGTGTCATTCCAACGTCTATTAGAATGCCCACGTACTTCCTACCGGTCGACTTTTATCGAGAGAAGTCCCAAACGACCGGCCATCGACATCCATCGAATATGCTATCCCAACCGGCGGCGGGTTGGTACGTGGCGACGGACAACTGGTGGACTTCTGGAGGTGCGTCGCTGTGCACTTGGGTCAGGCGCTTCTCTACCAGCAATTTGGAGATGTATGCGCGGCCGCGCGCCGATTTAGGGCCTCGCGCAGAGCAGCAACGCTAGGGCACTCGCAGACCGCCGCGGTGGCTCCCTTTCGACGCGCGCGCTTTAGGCATGGCGCGGGTGAGTTCCTAGGACCTCCACACGCGCGTGGCGCCAGCCCTGCGCCGTGCAAGTAGGTTAAGGCGGACTAGTAGAAATCTCCAAGATTCTCAGGGTAGCCAAACAATGTGGAATTCTAGTTTACGCTGTTAGATATAGGACCGAGAGATCGACACCGGTGGGGCTGAACTTGCGGCTGACGGAGGCGCTAGGCAGCCCGGACTAAGCGGGTCGCGCGCACTGAAAGTAGCACGGTGGTGGGTCTATTGGAGGTAGCGCTTGGGTGTGCGGCCTTTTGCAGCTGCGAGAATGATCCTGGCGCGCGCATGCAGCCCTAAAGTCGCAGACTGAGTTAAAGTTTTGGCGCGTGCGAGCCTGAGACACAAAGACTAAACATGCATAAGATTCTATCAGATCGTTTTTGCCCAGCGAGCGGCAGTGTGGAATGGTAAATTTTTTCAAGTGCCCGGGGTGGTTTTTTTAAGGGCCACCGCAGCGTATCGCGCAAATTAGGGTTTTGGTTCCGGAACCCGGCGTGCACGGCTCGCTCGTAGGTATCGCTGTGCACCGGTGCCAGCAGTTGCCAGTTGTACCGGTGCATATTTGGCTGCCCGGCAGTGGTTGCTGCTCGACCATGAACCCCACAGACTTGGGCATCGAGGGCTTGCATGGTAGCCTTTCAGACGACGAGAAGAGCGCCGCCGGCTACGCGAGCGAGAGCGGCGAGGACGAATATCCCGTCGCAGCGCCACGCAGCGACGACACCGACGACGAGCTTGATCCCGTCCCGAACGCGGGGTCCGACGACGACGTGCGCGACGAGTCGTCCGATGAGTAAGAAGTTCTCGCTTCAGACGTGGATGAAGGCGCTCGCCCCAGCGCAAGCCGATGCTCCACCGCCACCGCCGGAGGAAGCGCGGGAGGAAGAAGGCCGCGAAGCGCAAGCGCCAGTACGAGTTAAATTTGCAGTGGCGGAACGGGCGCCCGTGGTTGAAGCACACTGACGGTATTATGAAGTGCATCATCTGCGCGGCGGCGTACGAGCAAAACAATAGCCTCGAGACCGGTTGTATAAGGAGGGCTGCAAAAGCATGCGTCTGGAACGCGTGAAAGAGCACGAGACAGACCCGGTCCATACCCGCGTTGTGGGGGCGCATGCCACGGCCAACGCTCAGCTAGTGCAGAAATCGGGAGGGCCCCTTTGTCGCGTCTGACGCTGGCCACCAAAAAGACTTCGCTACTCTATGCTAACGCGATAAACGCCCATACTTGTGCTATCAAGGACCTCTCGGCCAGAGCGTACTCGGAGCTCTGTGCGACAGACAAATTGAAGGGCACGCCGATTAGTGACTGCTATGCGTCGCACACCATGTGCAAGGAGTTCCAGGAGATCATGCCCGAGATTATTAGAGAGGGCGTCGTCGAGAAACTCAAGCGCTCCCCAGTGAATGGTGCGATTCTCGACGAGGTGGGGCTGCTTCAGCCATCACTCGTTCATGGCGATCGTCGAAAAGTACATCGACCCGGACACCTGGGAAGTCAAGGATGCGTTTCTGGGCCTCTTCCGACTAGACGGAGCTGATGCTCAAGCTCTCTTTGACGTGTTCAAGAAAGCCCACGACATCTAGGACAAACTCCGGAACATCGGCTGGGACGGCGCCAAGGTCCTTACTGGGGACAAGACCGGCTTGGTGGCCAAGGCCCAGGCGTTGATCACCGCACTCGTCGCCTTCCACTGCTGCGGCCACAAAGGCCACCTCGCAGCAAGCGACATCTTCAACGACGTTTCGTTCTGCGCCCAACTAGACGAGACGTTGGCGGGCGTGGCGAACTTCTACTCGCACAGCTATCAGTGGTGCGACGAGCTCATCAGAATTTGTGTCGCGAACGAGGACACAACGGTAACGACGTCCGCACCAAATCAAAACGTCGCCACGCCGTCGAACCACGTGATCTAGGACGGATTCCAGCGGCACTACTACGTCGATTTTGATGGAGTCCCGCCGCGCACCGTCCGTTCGTCCACGTCGCCCAGAACGTTCGTCGTCATAATTCCCCTAACTAACGCAGGCCCAGGTCAGCCGCCGGTGCCAGACGCGCTGCTTCTCGCGGGGCCAAGCCCTGGACAGGCTCGTCGCGAAGTACGACTCGTTAATAGAAAAGCATCACCGTCTCCTCGCGAGGGCGCCGGTCCAGGGCAAGCATCAGATTATACCTCGCGGGCTGGGCTACACGCGATTTCAAGCTGCTGTGAAATAGTCAACGATGCTGACCATCTTCCAGGCAGATGACCTCGATGGCTACACTGTGAGGGCGGCCGTCGATGGACTCGTGCAGAGGATGCATGTGTTCAAAAGCTTCACGAAGGACTCCGATGTGCCGGCCTGGGGACCTAGCCGGTGGTCACGTGAGCTTCGGGGACTCCAAGTCTTATTCCTGGAACACGCGGAGCGCCGATCAGTTTCTAAAATTTGTGCGGGACGCGGCCTTGGCCGTGGAGACGCAGCTGACGGAGATTCCGCACGTCGCACTATTAGAGGTCCTCGACATCTAACGACTGGCGACGCGTGCTGACTGACCGTTCGGACCTCGACACGTTTTTGAATTACGGCAAGGACCAGTGCGAGATCATCGCAAAACACTACGCTTCTGATAATATCGACGCTTCAACGCTCTATGATGAGTATGTGACGATCCGCGTGTATCTCGTGACACGGCCAGAAGGCGAGCCTTTTAATGCCAGTATCAGTGTTGATGTCCATGGCTTAGTGTACCGCGCGGACTACATCAACATTCATGAGTTATCAATGGCGTGGGGGCCCTTCCGCCGCGTGACGCGTTTCACCTTTTCGAGAGAGAGTTCTGTACTGACGTCCATGACCGGTCAATTTGCATTCACAGACCACTTTCAAACATACCATGACGACGTTCAATGAAGGGTATGTGCAGACGAAGCATATGCTACAGTGCAAGGCCACGCAAACCTCCCAGACCGCCGGGTGCGAGCGCGTCTTTAGTTCCTCGGGCATGGCCCAAGGCAGTCTTCAATAATGGATGGGCGACAACACTCTCGAGGCGCACGTGATGATAAAAAAAGAAGGGCCACGGCCGGTGTCCGAACGTCTGCGTAAAGGCCTAGAAGAACGGGCCGTCATGGATAAGGAGCGCGCCACTAAGGAGTACGGACGGGAGCTCGCAGATCTTATCAATGAAACAATTGCTCGGTTCCAGGCGCGGCGGCCGAGCCATAAACGAGTCGACGCGGGCGCGCGGAACGGCAGACTGGCACTCGGCGTTCCGAAGCAGCGGAAGGAGACGTCGGCGATCGCCGAGCGGAGCAAGGGCGGCGACGCGTTGGCGGTTATTTTGAGCGAGAAGGCCATCCCCGCGGAACTGGCGCCGGAGGTGAAGGCGGCACTGCACGTGACGGAGCCGGAGGTCCCGCCGAAGAAGGAGCCGTACGAACCGCTCGAGGACGCCATGTCGTCGACGACGAACCAAACCTGGAGAACGTCGACTTGACCACGCTCAAGGACCACAAAATCGCGTTCCAGGAGTGAGTGGCTCGACGAGACTTTAATGAGTTACTCGTGACGGCCGTGCTGAAGACGACGAAATAGGTGAGGCGCCGCGCCAATGACCACGTTATTGTCGAGGTGAAGTTCCCTAATGTGGGCAAGCGCAACGTGGGCCTCTCGGCAAGATCACGGGCTCGACTGGGTCCTGCTCTCCGAGAACAAGGTCTGGAAAGACCTCCTTCTCCGAGAACAAGGACTGGACAGACCGCCACCGGGGCCGTGTCCACGGCGCGCATCGACCTTCCCCTTCGCCTCTTTACGACAATAAAATAAGCCTCGATTATTTCTATTCGTCTGGCACCGGAACCACAATCCGGCACCGGAACCAGCCACGGGTCTTGGCACCGGGAATAAGAGTCCTCCGGGGCGGCACCGGCGGGGCCGGCTAGCGGAACCACGAGCCTGTTACCATTCCACACTGGCGAGTGCCCAAAACATCGAAACACGCTACCCGCATGTGGAGAATAGGTGCTGCTACTAAACTTGAACCGCCCTGCGGCATTGGCAGTCCGCCATTTCGACCAGATAGTCGAGTTAGACCACGAGTCCATTTACACCATGGTTTATAATCTGGCGATCTACTGAAATGCCGCTGGGTGCGACGCGCGTAGATGCCGGCGTGGCGCGATCGAGCGCAGGCGTCGACGACAGGTAGCACCGTGGCCGCTTCAGTGGTTTGGCTGCCTCTGAGTACACGTTATAACTAGCGGACCTAGGTAGGTAGCCCCTATTTTAAGAGTCCGCAGCTGCAGCGGCGTTGCGGCAGTACCGAGAACGACCGCATCTGAAGAGCGCGTAAGTAGTGCGGGCATTATCTATCGCGCTCACGAGGTGCGCGGCATAGTTACGCGCTCTTCAGAGGCAGCCCAAACCGCTGAAGCAGTTGAAGCAGTTGTAGCCACTATGGACCTCTCGCGGGCACGCGTCGCGGACGTGAACGACCTTTTGGAAGACGTGTACCGACACGCGCCACGAGGGTGCTACTGCTCAGTGAAGGACGCGTTCTACGGGCCGCACTTCTCGCTCGCGGAGTGCCTCGGCCTCGAGCAGCGCGAGCTCGACGGGATACTTCAGCCTCATAAGTACCTGAACCACATGCAGCGCGGCAGCCCGTGGCTGCACCGACCGCGAGTGCGGCTCGCACGACAGTTCGACCCCAACTACGACGACTGCCCGTGTTTGAGCATCAACATCGCCTATAAGCAGAAAATCTGGGCGCGAGGTGACGAAAAACGGACAGTGGACGAGCTGCTGCCCAGGCACGGTCGGAGGAAGCTACGGTGAGTTTGTTGTACCATAGTGACCGTCTTAGCGTCGCGAGAGGCCGATTCAATGGTCTCGGCGTTTCGCGGCGATGGGGTTATCTCTACGAAGTTTGGGGCGTTTGACGCGTCCACAATTGATACACGGGCAGCCGCAGACGTTCTACGATATCCTACGCTGCGAAGCCCCACAGCAACCGATGCCGACGCGAGGAAGGGCTGTCGAATGTCAGTAATACACTTTGGCAGCCCCTGCTAGCCGCAACGGCATCTACGCCCGTGACACTCCCTGACACTTCGATAGATCACGAGCTTCGGGCCCACTTCGTGATTAGGCTTATTGTCTAACTCGACGATCTACCCGAGTTAGCGACGCCAATAAGAAAATCGGGCTACGGAGCCCGGGTTTTTACTAGAAGTTACCGTTCTGTCCGCTAGTTAGAATAGGGAGTACCGTTTTTCCTGCCAGTGCCCCGCCGTGCGCCTCGTACGCACAATATAAGACGTCGCGCGCCTCGTGCGCTCTCTTCAGATGCCCTCCTTCGTGCTACCCGGTGCTGCAAATTCCTCCTGTGCGAAAGTCACTCGTTTTAAGGTCGATTTAGTAGCATAGGGGGTTCTCCGTATGCGGGGCGGGCCCGCCGACTCGGACTCGGAGACATTTTTAAGAGATTCAAGTTCAGGCTACATTTGCCAAGTGCCGAACGCTACGACCGGGCCCGGCATGCTCCTAAATATAGTCGGAGACGAGTGAGACGCATCCTGTACACCCAGGGGTCTAGTCCCCAGCCTTCGGGCGGCATCTATAAACTCACTCCCCGATAGCGTCTTACATAATAAACTCACTTCCCTTACGTGCTGAAGTTGAAGCAATGGCCGGTCGGTGATGACATTTCTATGGATGCTGACTGGTGTAACAACAATTTTGTTGTTGTTGTTGGCAGTAAGATACATATTTACAACAAAACATGAGATCTCCAACGAAACTCTGTTCAGAGAGGAAGGCCCGCAAGCTCTGGCGGCATCTACTAGCGATGGATTTGAAGCAGTGAAAGCATTGCCTTGGCCACGGAGTTTGCCGGGTTTCAGGCAAATTGACAAGTACAGAGCTCTGAAAAGACATGTTCTGGCGCAGTGGAACGAAACAGAAACAGAAGACAAGTTTGAGGCCCGCCAGCAACTACGACACGCACTGATGGATCGCTGTCAAGTTCACATTACATGGCTACTGCGAGTTGAAAGAGAGCAGCAGTCAATCGAGCGAATGGCTCGTCGAGGAATGATGTCTGAAGCCGACTTGAAAAAATTCTCAAGGTTCTCTCAACTTTTAGACGCAGAGGTTAACGATGTTCGGCACGAAGCAGGGTGGCTTTGTGATGATCTAGAGCGCAGCCAACAGGCCTCAGAAGAAATTTGGTGCGCAAGAATCTCTTTGTGTGCATAAAAATATCTATCTCCTAGGCGGATTGCCGTGCAAATATGGAACCAAAGGCGACAGGAAGATGCAGCTCGTGCACGTTCCTTACGAGTAACGACTGACGATGCAGCTCGGCGCCGCGATGCTGGCAGTGGAGTCAAGGGTTTGAAAGGAGGATTTTTGGGTAAGGTGATTGATTCTAGGCCCAGCACCTCAAGGCAATTTGCTTCTACGCAGCCGGCATTCAAACCCATGACGTGGCCAGAGACTCATCCTAGAGAAAACGCTATCCAAGAGTATGAACTGATCAAGGCTGGTTTTCTCAACCTGGACAATAACGAGACTATAGGGGAAGCTAGACAGTGTCTAAGAGATGCCCTCTTGCAGCGATGCCAACAGCAGATACCGTGGATTCTTAGCCTGCGGCAAGAGCAACAGCGGACGCGTAGTGCCATGGAGCGTGCAAGATGGCAATCCAGTGAAACTCCGAGAGCTGAATATTTGAGCACACTCCAAGACTTTGAAAATAAGTGCAAGATGGAATCCGCCAGCATTCAGGAGGAGGCTGAATGGCTTGGGGGTCAAAATGGCACTCCAGGAATGGGAGAAAAGATATGGTCAATGGCGTTTGAGCTTCACGCGAAGGCCGATGCCCAAAATACCAAACGCGAGAGATTACTCCAAGTGCATCAAGAAAAGATTCTCCAGACTTATGCGGAAGGAACTGCAAAACCCTGGCCAGCCGATCTGCCGGGCGTTAAACAGCGTTCAACCTATGATCAGATGAAATCGACAGTATTACAGCAACTGTCGCAACCTGCTCAGGCCGCAATGCTTGGGGGCCATACTGCACCCCGGGTGGTTGGAGAACAGGCTGCTCGCCAGCTACGTGCTGCCCTGATGGCACGCTGCCAGCAAGTGATTCCTCTTATTCAGCGTCTCCAAGCTGAAGGTTTTGTCTTCAACAAAGCCGTCAAGCTTGGTCATGTCAATAAAAAAGATATTGCTTGCTTCGGGGCAATTGATAGTAGTGTCAAGGGTGAGATCGAAGCAGTTAAGAATGAAGCGAATTGGCTCTCTGATAATACTGGCACTAACGCTGCCATGGGGGACCAGATCTGGCCTGCCGCCTTTCAGATTTACACCAGGCGACGCGCTGAGGTCACAAAGCAAATCCAAACAGCTCAAATGAACCCCCTCTCTATACAAAGTGTGATTGCAGATGTGGTAGATTAAAGGTAGATCAATTTGATTTTTTCGTTTGCTTTGGCTTTCCTATCGCAACCAGAGGCAAGGGTAGAATATGTGGGAGCTTTGACCACATCAGACACCAGTCCGTAATCCAAGGGTGAAATCATTAGCCGAAGTAGCCTGCAGGCGCAGGCAAACATTTCGCGATAGATAATATTTTCCACTTGAACGGGCTTCTTTTCTACTTGCAGACGGGCTTCTCTCCTGGCCCTTGGAGGGGCTCCGTCGACAAACTTGAAAAATAATTATGGGCCAGTTTAAAAGAGTCACTGTTGGCCAGTTCTTGGTCACTTGACCGTCATTGTTTACACTGGCAGACATGTTTGATGTATACACAGCCCCTGATTAAATATACTACTGTACTCCTCGGTAGGTGCCGCGGCGCTATCGGCACCTACCGAGTCGCGGCCACCGCTACCTGAACTCACACCCCGTACAATTCCCCGTACCTGACGACGTCCGGTGCCCGGGTGCCTAGGGTGCAAATTACGCGGAAAAAACGCGTAAATTACGCGTAAAGCACCGCTGAAGGAGATCCCACGTAAAAAGCGGCGTAAAAAACGAGGTATCCAAAACCCCTGCCAGGGCTCCTCTAGTAGCCGACGGAGAGGTACGCGCCGACCCATTTTGAGACTTTTGGAGCTAAAAGTTGCTCACAGAGCGCGATTGACGCCTTCGCAGAGTTTGCAGCCCCAAAGCCGCGGGCGTGGTCAGTGCCATTGCTGGTTACGTACTCCTGTGAGTAATGTGCGTACTTTATGCACCGCACTTGTTGCCTTTTTGGCTAGCGTAGGTCCTTTTTGATGCTCTGCCTGCATACGTGCGGGTTTTATTAATAAATGCACGCTTAAATTACGCGGAATACACGGCGTAATTTACGGTGGACCGCTTCTCACGTAAAAAACGCCGTAAGTAAATTGCACCCTAGCCGGGTGCCGCGGCCCGGGGGCTTTCTTTTCTAAAAATATTGCGCCTTGGGAAGCCTAGGCCCGGGGCGAAAAGCGAAAAGCGTTGTGATGTGGACCTTAGCGTCCTCCGTCCTCGGTTTCTAATTTATTTACTACTAAGTATTTATTTATTCTCTTTCCTCCGGCTACCGTTAGTATCGGGTCCTTCCATCGGCCGCTTCGGGGAGAGTAGGGGTCCGCCAACGGGCGCCCAGGTGTCGCTTTGATCGATTCGCAACATAACAGGGCACCCCCTAGGTTGGTGCAGGGAATGTATCCTTGCGAGGTCAACCGACCTTGATTGGGGTGTGTTGGGAGCCTGCTTGACAGGCCATTCAACTAGCCAGGCGAATTCAATGGCTTGTCTCTGTCTCTAACACTTGGATGGTGAATCACTGCAAAAGATAAGCACGTGTGCCTGGTCAAGCTGGAAGAAAAGCAAAGACGCTGTTTGGTGGGTTATTGAGCTCCCGTAGTTCGCACCAACCTATGTACATAAAATGGCTTCTATTGATTATATGGATTTGCAATCTTACCACACAATGCCAGGTACCACCGTACGCCACATCGAAGGTCTTTTTTAGATCCGTCGCCACATCCTAGCGAGTGAACACATGTTAATCGCCACATCAAAAAAAAAATGTAAATCGCACCTTTTCAGTACTATATTTGTCCATGGCCGCATCTGCTGCTAGGATTGCTGCATCCTTCATTGCAACAGAAATTTCAACTCGATGCAGGCAAACCTGCAAATATTTAGTGGTTGGAGCAAGACCTTACAAATATTGGGACCTTGCGGGAAATTTCTTTCGTCTCCGCTGTAATCTCTTCAGCCATCTTGGCGCTAGACAGACTGCGTGAGAGAGACTGCGTGGTGCGCTAGATAAAGATGTAAAGGAAATAAATCTTAAGGTTTATGCGTGTGCGTGACTCGCGCAGGCCTAGGGCTTAATGTGGCAACACGCACTCCCGTATTGGACTCTTTCCGAAGATGGCGCCGTATTGGCGCCTTTAAAAACAGGGGCACGATTCTCTCTACACGAGGTTGCGTGTGAATTGGTCGACTTGTGTAGCATAGCCATGTGTTCAGTGATGGCACTTCGTAGTCGCCGAGACCGCTCCATCAGAGTAGGTAAAAAGACGACACAGCAAGATGCAGGGTCAACAACATGAGGCCTTGGGACATGGACTGTCTTTCCGTCAATATTCCGACCAGCAATGATATCATCACCATAATTCTGCCCATAACTCTTCAAGCCACCCTCGAGGTGCTTTGCTAAAAGTGGCCTTTGCAGGAGAGAACTTGTGCAGAGCTCCTATTGTGTGACGGCCCTATCTTTGTGCTAACCTATTCTCACCTGAATGGCATTTTATATGCAACGGCATGGGAGGTACGATATATGCAATGTAGGCGACATGAACTACCTCAGTCATAGTCGATTTATCAAGCAAGGTGTGCACGACCAAATGATGCTCATGGAGAGAGAAAACCTTCGCACGCTTGAGAGAAACCTGCAGGCACTGATGGAAGAAAATTAATGCATGCAAAGCTCGCTCCTTAAAGTCTACGATGAGGCTCAGCCTCTAACCGAGATGCGGCTGCGAGAGCAGCAGGGAAAAAATGATATGCGAATTAAATCATTAGAACGGGCTACTTCTGTACTCACTGTTCAACTAGAAAATGATAGATCTGCACACTCATTGACCAAATTCGAGATGAGAGCTGACTTTGAAGATGATACCCAAGAACTAGAATATATATACAAGAAATCGCTGGCTCTGGAAGCTAGATATTATTGTAAGTTGGGAAGCGACGGATGGGCCGACCATCAGCTAACTTATCATATGAGATCACAACGCTAATAGAGTCATATTCAGCCCGAGCAGCGGTGGAGAACGCGTGGGCTGCCAGTGGATGGTGCCGTTAGCTCGCGAGAGATATAGGGAGTCGCTACTGCCCAACGCGTGACCGCTTATTGGCATTGGCCTCTCCCTTGTCTAAACATACCCCTAATCCTTCCATAAAAACGACAGGGTAACCTTAAAAGTGCCACTGGCGGCCCGGACAGTGTCGAAAAAAACGTTGTCGCATCATCATGACCCCAACCCTAACTGAAACCGTCTATAAAGAAGTTTCATCTTCTAGTAACATTCAAAGTTCTTCCGAGTCTAGTTCATCATTGCTTACGTCTAGTAGAAAGTTTCTTTCACCCGAACTTCAAGTTAGGATTTCAAAACGGAGGTTAGCCTGAGGCGGAACTTCCTTTTATCACAAAGACTTGAAGAGATACAGAGGGTGATATTCAAGTTTACCTAGTGTCCGAAACAATTTAGGGAACGGCGCACCCCGTCTAATTAATTATTATTTCTGGGACCGGAGACCAATGGACATTGGTGTAGATATTGGCAAAAAGCATAAGAGAAGAGGCGTCGTCGAAATCCCGCGCTCTCATTTTGGTGTCCCTCTTCTAGTCCTAGGTAGGGGGGCGAAACGGGCGAAACCAAATGCTCAAGAATGCGGGTTTTCGATGAGCCTTGCATCAGCAAGTTCGGGGATTTGCTTGAAGAGAGGCTTCTAGCTGGAAGGTCAACCAGACTTCGCTTTTGGAAAGGACCAAACTCAGACCTCTAACGAACCAGGGGGCACAACTGGCAGTACAGGTTTTACTTTTTGGCTCGTGCCGCCGCGCGCCTCTGCTGAGCCCCACGCGCGCCGCGACGCAAAACCAAGTAGTGGGGCAGCCTCAGGTGACCCTAGGAAATGACCTGGACACAGCGTTTTCCCGGGCCGCGTGCTGTCGTGCGGAAGAGAAACAAGCCCACTTCCGCGCCGCGCGTGCCGCTTCAGCTTTACGCCGATTTTGAAAGCCCACTTTCACGCCCCTAGAGGCGTTTAGGAGTTCTCCGATGATGTTCGAGTCGCGGAGTGTGCTCATTTGCAGTGCTGGCCTCTCTGATAGTCCGCCGGCGGCCCGCAGCACGTATCGAGAAACGGCGAAGGTCGGACCTAAACAGGGCCAACAAGGCCATTAGGAGCTCGCACGCTTCAGTGAGGCCACGTACGGTACACTAATCGCTTCAGTGGGACGATGTTCGACTAGCATGTTCTAATTTTTGGATCACCACGCCCGAGATCCCAAACCTGTAAAAAGTGTCTGTATGTTCCTCATCCGAACTTGCTGATGAGGCTCACCACCGCTAAAATTTAGTAAGTCAAACCTGTCGCGTACGGGTTTTCCGACGGCGAACATGTTGCAGTTGCCCCATAATGTCCAGGTGTGTGGTGTCTATCGACATGCTATCTTTCGACTCACAGCCCTAGGCGAGATGGAAACTTCTACCACACTTTTTGCGTCTCATGAAACAGCATGTGACCTCTTTCGATTATTTTGTTCAAACCGAGATAAAGAAAGTGGTTGCTGCAGAGCGTCACGGCGCAGCAATTTCTTCTTCTAAATGTTTACAAAGATATCACTGAACAGGCACCAAATCAGACTGTGCGATCAGAGGTCGATCCAAACTTTTATCTGTCATACACAGACGTTTATGTTGGATCACCATCAATTGAAGAAGATGCTTTTACGAGCACAGCTGCAACTCCACTTGAATGTCGGCTTCGTGACTGTACGTACAGCGCACCCATCTATGTGGACGTAAAGTACCGCCGCGGCCCACAGATTGTGACCACCGCAAAAGTTCCAATAGGGCGCATACCAATTATGTTGCATTCTTGTAAGTGCGTCTTGTACGAGAAATCGCGCTCTGAGTTGGAAGCTTTGAAAGAATGCCCTCATGACCCGGGTGGCTACTTCATCGTAAAGGGTGTCGAAAAGGTCATACTTATGCAGGAGCAACTCTCAAAAAATCGAATGATAATTGAACGTGATGCGAAGGGGATAGTTTGCGCAGCTATAACGAGTTCAACTCACGAACGCAAAAGCAGATGCTCCATTGTGGTCAAACCCACATCGCACGGGCATCGGGTGTATCTAAAGCACAACACGTTGGGCGACGATATTCCAGTTGCGGTTATACTGAAGGCAATGGGGATGGAAAGTGACCAGGAAATTGCTGAATTGGTAGGTTCAGAGGACTGTCGAATTGCCAACATCTTCGTGAATTCCATGGAGGAACCCAGTGCAGCTCGCGTGAAAACACAGAAACAGGCACTCGCGTACATTGGTGAAGCGATTCGAGCAAAATATAAGGCACAATCTGCTGATGGTGTACGCTTTTTGCAACATCCCCCCCATGGTCGAAGATCTGTCTCTGCAGATGAAGAGGCGCGGGATGTCTTGGCTCATGTCGTACTATCCCATGTGCCTGTAGTAAATTATGATTTTGTTGCTAAGCGTACATACATTGGCCACGTCACAAAACGTGTAATTGCTGCATTACTTGATAACTCACTACTAGACGACAAGGACTACTACGGTAACAAGCGGCTCGAGCTTGCTGGCCAACTATTAAGCCTTCTATTTGAAGATCTTTTTAAGCGATTCAATTCAGATTTAAAGCGATCAGCTGACCTTGTTCTACAGAAGCAAAACAGAACGTCCGTATTTGACATTGTTAAGTCAACTATCTGGCGCACCGATACACTAGCCCAGGGCTTTGTGCATGCTATATCAACCGGAAATTGGGTTCTGAAGCGCTTCAAGATGGACCGCGCTGGTGTCACACAGGTCCTCTCGAGACTCTCATACATATCAGCTATAGGGATGATGACCCGTGTCAACTCCCAGTTTGAAAAAACGAGGAAGACATCGGGTCCAAGAGCTTTGCAGCCCTCTCAATGGGGGATGCTTTGCCCGGCAGACACACCCGAGGGGGAAACATGCGGCCTGGTTAAAAATTTGGCACTTCTTGCTCATGTCACCACAGATGCTGAAGTTGAAACAACAAAGCGATCCTGCTATGACCTTGGTGTTGAACAATTGGGACACCTAAATGGGACAGCACTAAACTCACATGCCACTGCTTACCTCGTTTTCCTCAATGGGTTGGTGATTGGCGCGTGCTCCAGGCCGCACAAATTAGCACACGCGCTGCGCTGGATGCGTCGCTCAAAACGAATTGGCGAATATATTTCAGTCTATACCCATTCTGTGCATCGGGCAATATATATAGCCTGTGATGGTGGACGCGTCTGTCGTCCATTGATCATCGCATCTCACGGCCGCTCTCGGTTGGTGCCCCAAGTCCTCGAACACAAGACACTAAACGTGCACATCTTTAGATTAGCGCTCGGTCAGCTGACAGCATCGGGTGTCGTCGAGTACGTCGATGTTAATGAAGAAAATAATTGCTTCATAGCACTGGATGAAAGTGAGCTCACCCACTGCCATACACATCTAGAGGTCGACCCAGCAACAGTTCTTGGTGTTGTATGTGGTCTTGTTGCATTTCCCCATCACAATCAATCCCCAAGAAATACGTATCAATGTGCAATGGGCAAACAATCAATGGGATCAGTGGCAACAAACCAGTTCGAACGCATGGACTCTCTTTTGTACTCTCTAGTTTACCCACAAAAGGCAATAGTCAAGAGTCGCATTCTAGACTTAGTTCACTTTGATGATCTTCCTGGTGGTTGTAACGCAACGCTAGCTGTCATGTCGTGCTCCGGTTATGACATTGAGGACGCAATAATCCTCAATAGAGACTCGCTTGATAGAGGGTTTTTGCGTTGCCTTGTACTAAAAAAACACCAGGCATCAATTCGACGGTCCGTTCGTGCTCAACACTTTCTGATGCAGGTAGTCACTTTGATGCAGGTATGCTAATGGTACATTTGACCGAACAATTGGTCCGCCTCCACTATCTTCATTCATACAAGGTTGTTCAAATTAGCTAACTAGATTACATGATTTGAACAGGGATACATGATACCCGATATCAACGTTATTCCGCTCTCGACGATGATGGGATTTGTCTTGTTGGTGAAAGACTCAATGACCAATCAATCATCATCAACCGCGAAGTGCCAATTGAATCCCCTGATTTTGCTTGTTCTTCTGTGAAAGAGAGTCATGCTCGGTGTTGTTGCTTAGTACCGTCCTTGCACATAAATATCACTGCTAGGGAATCAAAGTGGCGGATGGCGGGTGTCCACAACTTCAGGATCGCCTGCAAAATTCAAGTCCCAGTCATGCTCGCATGCAATCTGAGTACTGTTTGATGGTGAGATATGATCTAGACTACAGGTACAAAGCGCCAGCACCAAGTGTGGTGGACCGAGTACTCCTCACTGCAAACGAAACTGACCAGTTTTTGGTTAAAGTCATGGTGCGACAATCTCGTCGTCCTGAAATTGGAGACAAGCTGGCTACCGGCGCAAGAAAGAAAAATAAACAAGGGTTGAGCTAATCAACACCACCTAGGTTTGCAAGCCGCCACGGACAGAAAGGTGTCTGTGGTGCAATAATATCACAGGTTTCAAAGATGTTTTGTGTCGACACGATGTAATTATCATTATGCAGGAGGATATGCCGTTTACGGATGCGGGAATATGCCCTGATGTAATTATGAATCCTCATGGTTTTCCTAGTCGCATGACAGTAGGAAAAATAATTGAACTCGTTGAGACAGTGTGTGGACGACAATATGGCAGTTGTAATAATGCTTTTCAATAAACCTGTAGGTTGCTGGGAAAGCTGGAGTATACCACGGGCGGCAAGCATTTGGCACAGCATTTGGCGAGACTCACGGTTCTGCAGATCAGTCAAAGCAACAACATCTGTGCCCTGGAGTTTGTTAAATGGATTTCTCTGCTACAGGGAAGCATCACAAGAACTCCTTGCGTATGGGTATTCCTATATTGGAAAAGATTTGCTCTATTCAGGAACCTCTGGCGACCCTTTGAGGGCGTTTGTTTTCATGGGGCCTGTGTTCTACCAGAAACTAAAACACATGGTCATGGACAAAATGCATTCACGCGCGTGTGTTCCCCGTGTGTGTTCGTGAAACTAAAGTCCATAAGACCTTAACAAGAACCCTCAGGCGCGGTTTGATTCTGAGTGATTTTTGGATGCTTGTTAATATAAATTTCTTGATTCCTCTCTCTTATGTGTATCTAGGTCCGAGAGCACAGTTTCTCTGCGCAGTCTTGTTCAACGTAATTCATCGTTCATTATTTGATCTAGGCTCACACGCCAGCCCACCGAAGGGTAAAATTATCACCTTGCGAATGACCTTGATTTTTGGCACCTGATTCTCCTCTTCGTAGGCGATCACGTGACGGCGGTTTGCGACTTGGTGATGACACTGCTTTTATGTATATATTTTTGAGACGTCGCTTTAGGCGAAATGGAACGTGATTGTCTTATATCATATGGCGCAGCCAACCTAATTACCGAACGACTGATGATCTCATCAGACCAATTTGACGTTCATGTTTGTGAGTATTGTGGCCTTCTTGGATATTCAACAGTTAGCCATCACCGAGTGCCAATACTCTCTCCAATATATCTCTCTCGGCACAATGCGCACACAGGCATCTAACACTGAGCGCTCTATCTGTACGCGAAGTAGTTGGTGTCAAAAGTGCCGCTCAGACAGTCGCATGGCACAGATTCGCATTCCTTACGCTTGCAAACTTCTTTTTCAAGGTACTCTGCGTCTAAGCCATATGTGCCGGGTAACCTTTGTGTGTACAGAACTCCAATGCATGAATGTTACGCCACGATTAAAGTTGGTGGACATGTAGTCTAATCATGTCTACAGCATCTCGTGTAAAATAGAACGCTATTTGGAATTCAAGACATCGCATGGGATAAGTCTGAGGATAAAGCCAGCTAGGGGGTCACGGTTCAACTTCCCGGGATATATCTTTGCAAAGTAGTTAGTCCTGCACTAGCGTGAGTTCCTGCCACATATCTGCAACGTGGCGCAATGTGGCGCAGAGAGGTTACCGATTGGTTTGTACTGGAACTTTCAGGTTCCGACCGATTATATCACCACCGCACTACCCTGCTCGTGTCTATAAAACGTCAATATGGTCACTGGGTTTCGTTGCTGGGGGACGGTGGGTTCCTTTGCGCGGCTTCTGTTCGCGCTCTGCGACGATAAAACTTTTCCGCGCAAGAGATGTGGACGCAACGCGGGTGCAGGCTGATCCGATTCAAGTTGGGCGCTGCCACTGCCAGTGCCCCCCCGGGTACTTTTTAATGCAACTTGAAGTTCGGTGCGTTTTCAAGTCATAGTACACGGTGCGTTTTTGTGGAGATCTCCAATAAGGGGCCGCAACTCGGATAAACCAGTTACTGTGTCGCCTCCCCCCCCAGGGTGTGCGTAGTTTTGCCGGAGCGTGGGGCTCTGAACAAGCGAGAGGGCGGAAGGGCGTGCCCACGAACATTGCGCCAGTGGCGTTTCGTGCCGCACCGCGCGGTCTGTTGGTAGCCGTGTTTGCACGTCCTACCGACGACCCCACCTTTACTCAAGGGGGCTCCCAGGGCAATTTACTAACAAGGAAAATACCAAAGGGGGCAATCTGAGTTTTACCTAGAGGTCCAGTCCCCAGCCCCTCGGGCGGCGGCCGGTCAAGGGGGTGGCACCCAAACGAAGAGTCCGAGTCGAGCATAACTTTCCTCGATTGATAGCCCAATGCCAATGGGGCACACGTGCTACGAACGACACTAGGGGGGTGTTTATTGCCACGCCGGAGTTGACCGCAGACCGGGCGAGGAACCTAAGGGGACCGCCCCACGTGGCTCTAGGGTAAGGAAAACCCGTTTAGTAAGAATAATATATTTGGTGTGAAAAGGTGGCTAAATAGCGGTTTCCCGAGCAACCAACCAAGGGTCTACGAAGCTCACA
>Ga0209090_10000564_pt1 | contig 23287 bp, 20 predicted proteins | sample ArcticOcean_MG_C_9_FD_187432 | JGI IMG/M metagenome (GOLD analysis project Ga0209090, IMG submission 187432) | Marine microbial communities from western Arctic Ocean - ArcticOcean_MG_CB2_152 (SPAdes) (version 2) | ecosystem: Environmental > Aquatic > Marine > Oceanic | place: Arctic Ocean... | reverse complement strand
AAAATATAAAGAAAACAAAGAAAAGCCATCAATAACACACGATGAAAAAGCAACTGAGTTTGATCAGACTGTAGAAGCGGATGGAAAAATACCGTCTCAAAAAGATACAAGAGTATTTAGCAATAATACAAAAGTAGGTTATTATTGGGATGCTATGAAGAAAAGCATACTTAAAGCAGGAAACGAATTGAAATCTCATCACAACATACTTCTAGGAAATCAAATACTAAAGAATGACTTTGAAAGTTATAAAGAGAATAATGCTAGTAGGAAAAAGAGGAAAAGAACAGATTAGGAATCTTAACACTACAGAAGAGCAACGTGATACTCGCTCGTGGCGCACGAGTTCAACCACGAGTTCAACCACGTTCAAAATGAAGCTGGTGATGAGCAGACTTCGTTTTTTTGTTTACTTCATGGTTTGGCGTTCCACCACCCGATGCGATCCAAAAAATAATATTGAGTTTCAATTTGAAAGGCCGTCTCGCAAAGGCTTTGCATCGGATCACAATTACGCAGCGTGTCGTCACCCGAAGGGTTGGCAATGCGTATTTTCTCGTTATTTTTGATGGCATGCATTGCTATATATTTGAATGTGGTGTAGTAGCGCTGCATGAGATAGACGTATCCGCGTTCGCTGTGTTTGAGAGCAAAAATAGTCGCATTTACATAACAATATTGTTGATTTATGTAATCTTGTAACTTGCGGGTTTCTTCATTTTTTTCCGGATTTTGCTCTAGTTTTACATCATTTTGGAGAAGAGAAAAAAGAGGAAAAGAACAGATGAGGAATCTTAACACACTGAAGGCACGTCATACTCGCTCGTCGCGCACGAGTTTTGGCCGAATTAAGCACCCAATCGTTATTCCTCAAATGAATATATTCTTACTTCGTTCTTTTTTCTTTTTTTTAAAACAAAGGGGGTTCTAAATGAGTCAACTGGGTCTGGTTTTTGATGTATACAGAGATCATTGGGCGCGTGAAAATTTGTTGTTGAGAAAACGTCGTTACAATAATCTTTTTATGAATTATTTTACTGAAAATTGTAGTGTAAGCGATGTAAAATCATATGGTTTTGAAAGTTCTCCGGAAGGAATCTTTGAGTTGCTTGCTTATCTAAAAGATTGGCTCTTGTTTCGATTTGGATATGCTACAGATTTCTGTCATTCTGATATAGGAAACCATCACCGAATGTTTTATCACGTAAATACGCAAAATGTTTCTCAGTGTTTAACCAGAAATGTTTACGCTATCGTACACGATTCTACTTATATAAGTGCACATAAACGCACAAATATATGGGGGTGTCGGGTATAGATTGTTTAGCAGGGCGACGACTTAAACCAGCCAATATTGCAAAGCATATAATATGTGTCTTTTATATAATCCAGGTCTGCTGAAATTTTCAATCTGGCTCCGGACTCTTTTTCTAAAACTTCGTTAGGGTTTGTATGCATTTCAATATAGGCGAAACTCCAAACAAGGAACGAAACTTGTTCATGCGATAGTACACATTCACATAACCTGGTTTCAATATATTTTGCGTCCATCAGCCATTTTATAGAGTTGAGCGCCTCGGGTTTGTGCACCTCTGCCCGTAAAAAAACCTTTTTGAAGATGGCATGTTCTGTTTTATTTTGCGTCAATTCTTCCTGTGCTCGAATCTTATACTCTTTTAAAAACTCAATCTTCCTTCTTTCGTTATACAAATGGAAGTTTAAAACTTTGAGTTGGGTAAGATTGCTTGGACTATAAGTAAACTTGTCTACACAGTTTAAGATTTCGTACAGTTGAATGATTAATCGACACCAGTGCTGTCTCCAATCTTGTAGAACATTGGCGTCATGAAGGTTTTGCACCCACAAAGAACTAAATAATGTTGGCACGTTGAAACACTTATCCAAAGCACCCAAGAAGTGATTGTGTTTTATTATCGATTCAACTAGTTTTGTTTTTCCACTCAAGGTGGACGTATTGATTAGGTCAGTTGTTGCGTGTTTCTTAACATTCTGTTTTGACCTTTTCTTGCGCTTCGATACCATAGCTTCTAAGCACAACCGTTGACTTAGCAAATAGACCAGGGAGAACGGCGTCACAATTTTCTAGAATTGTCTAGAATTGTCTAGAATTGTCTAGAAATTGTCGATTTTTACCCCGACTTACTCACCGCGCACGCCATTCTAACGAGAACCTTAGAACCTTGGAACACTAAGAAGAACCGAGAACCATGCGAACTCATTTGCCAAATGAACTCGTCATGCAAATTTTTAAATTTGCCGACTGTCAAATATTTAGTTGCACCATGTTGCAATTATTTTTTCCATGGATTTGCAATCTTATTTCAGAGGGCTTATATGTGAATACAAGAGACAAAAATAACATGTCGCCGCTTATGCTAGCGATTGAGTTAGAAGATCAAATTAGAAATGATTTGTCATTATTGCAGGGGTCATCAAATATGAAATGTGGAAAAAAAGAAACAACTATTCGTATATATACGGTATATCATTTAAGAATTGTACAACTGATCAAAAAAATTATTAATGCCCCTGGTATCAATTTGAATCTTCGGGGTGGTAATTTGGGAAGATCAGCCCTGTTTTATGCGTTAAATAACGCAAAGATAACAAAAGTGCTCATCGATGTCGGTATAGATGTGAATCTTAAGGATTTTACCGATCAAACGGCTTTGATGTCAAGTGTTTCAACCCTTCCTCTTTTGCGTTTCAAATTAGATGAAGAGACTGAAGAGGGCAAAAAAGAAGCATCGAAGATCGTATGTTCTATAAGCGAACTTTTAAAAGCTCCAGGAATTTTACCAAATATTCCATGTCAATCAGACAGGTCGGTTTTAATGATCGCCGCCGCGTGTAGCGATCTTATTCCCTTTTCGAATGACGCGAATCACCCATGTGCACTGAAGTATGTTTCTCGCATGTTAATTGACGCTGGGGTTGATATAAACTCCCAAGACGAATATGGAAATACTGCACTAATGATTGCTTGCAAACGTTCGCGAAATTCGTCGAACTTTATTAGCTTGTTTTTGGAGGAAAAATTTCAAAAAAAAATATATGTTCATGCAAATAAAAGAGATTTTAGTTACCAAAGTCAAACATGTCTTATGAAACTATTAGATACGAATCGAAAGGAACCAGATACTGATATTTTGGACAGTTTAAATATGCTTCTTTCTTTCCCCGATATTAATGTTAATTTACAAGATATTTATGGATGTACCGCTATTTCTTATGCCGTAAAAAAGAAGAAATTTCTCTCGACTGAAATATTGTTGAGACATGGTGCGGATGTAAATATCCGAGACTTCCGAGGGAAGAGTATACTTCAAAAATGCAAATGCAATGGTTTGAAATGTCTTATTAAACCCTTCAACAAACGAAAACGTCACATGTGCAAACTTTGTGGGTTCCCAAAAAAAAACCACCCAAAAAAATGTCGCGATTCTAAATTTTAAATTAAAAAAATGTGAAGCGCATGGCATTAATTACATAAAGAAAAACATGAGAAGACCGAATCCAGACTTGGATACAAGATCTAAACAATTATAGAGACTTTCTCGTCCAATAATACCTTCTGGTTTTAGATAGTACACGGCGCCGTAAGCTATCCATACAAGGAGGAATATACTTATAGCAACAAATTGATCTTCGTCGGGATCTGGGTAGATAAAATACAACATTGTTGCAAGACCGAAAAAGGAAACGAAACCCATAAAATTAATCCAGTTGAATTCGTTTTGTTTCCCACCAGGCGATCGACCAGCTGCTCCAAAAGCAAGCATCGCATACGTTAACAAAATAGCCACCATCGCCTGCCACCAGGGATATTTGCAAGTTTCGGTTTTTTCTTGAATTTTCTTGCTTCGTGATTCAAAATTACAAACCTCCCCCTTCGTATCGGCCGCTTTGCTCTTGCTTCTAATGAAATAGATGAATGATAGAATCAACAAAGGAGTCGTTAAAAACCAGTCTAAATATCTTAAATCGTTGGCTTTTTTCCAATTTCCATTTTTTAAATATTTTACAATCTCAAAATAAAGGTATCCGGCTATGATGTTAACAGCGGATTCAATTGTAAGAACGTTCTTTTTTTGCAAATCGGCTTGTGATACTGTATCTTCGAGAGATCCAATAATTGTAATAATTGTTGAACCAATTAAGCCCCCTAGGGCTAAATTGGACGTAAGCTCTAGACCGGGTTGTTTTTTCCAATCGGCCATTGCATTGTTAGTATGAGATAATATTTTTTAATAATTGAATTCTGATATTTTTTCCTTGACTAATTTTCCAATTACATCGTCTAAATTTGGAATCCAAGAAATCCATTCTCTAATTATATCAATCATAGAACGTGGTTCGTGATCAACGTTTTGCCATCCAATTCTAGATTCCCAGAACCCACTATTGGGTAACGCGTGTTGTTTCAGGGCTAGGATCACATCTAATTCAGTAATTTCGATTCTATTTTCATTCTTTGCTCTCTTGCCAGCAGTATAAACTGCTTTGTAGGCAAAATCTTTTAAAATATCTTCAACTATTAATTCATCGGTCATTTTGAAAGGTCTTTAATAAAAATATTAAAAAAAACAACGCAAAATATAATATGAAATATATTATGAAATATATTAATCTCTTTTTCTTATGTTTTTTGAATGTATCATCGTCGCTAAAACCCGCGAAAAGTAATTTAAAATCACTTTTCGAAATGTCAAGACCTGTAACAATTCCACAAACAGCTCTCTTGGTTTTTTCGGGTGCAAACGTGGCTCATGTACCCATCGCTGAACTTTTTCAACATGATTTCTTGATTTCGACGGGGGTATCTCTTCTCACATGTGCAAATTCAATGATTATAAATGATTATTTTGACGCGGAAAAAAAAAATGATGGAAAGGAAAAAAATTTAATAGTAGCTGGTGTAATAGACAAAAACATAGTTTTGAACTTTTTGTTTGTATCTTATATTATAGAAATTTGTGGAATTTTATGCATTAAGCTTCAAATTCTTTCGTTTATCATCTCTTGGACTTTGTTGATTACTATTTGTTATACTCCGATTTTTAAACCCGTAACTTGGTTAAAAAACATATCGGTTGCGTTTGTGGTAGCACTAACTCCTTTTGTTGGAGCCTTATCTTCGCTTGGAGATAGTAATGTGTCGTATCATGATTATGACACTGTTTTGAAAATGTGTCTCGCAATTTTCTTTACTATTATGCACAAAGAAATTGTTATGGATGTATGTGACCTAGAAGACGATCTTAACTCGGGAGTTGTTACAATCCCCGGGAAATATGGAACTAATTTTGCGCTAAATACTAGTATCTGCTTGACATTTTTAACATTTCTTATTGTTCATGATAATATATTAGAAACCGTTGGTGCGTTGTCAATTCTTGTATTTGCCATTCGATGCAAAAAAGATTTGAATGATGAAAAATTAAAAGACCTCTTGACATCTTTTAAGTACACGTCTACCTTTTTAATTTGTGCATTCATGAGTTCAAATTAATGATCAATTAATAATTATATTTGTAAACTAGAAAAAAAAATGGATTGGAAAACCGCATCTTTATTTCTGGGATCATGGATATATGTGAACTGGTTGATGATGAGAGGCCAAAGTCAAGCTGAACAAGATTCACATACGGTCGTATTTTCCGAATCAAGCGAAAATTGAATTGCCGAAGCTGGAGATGTCATTCTAATATAATACGTACTCGTCTTTAAACCGAGTTTCCAAGAAGCGAAGTGCAAAGATGTAAGCTTTTGCCGTGTGGGGTTCTTCATAAAAACGTTTAAAGACATACTTTGACAATTGTATTTTCCTCTTTTTGAGGCATGGATTAATAGATCCTTTTGTTTAATTTCCCATGCTGTTTTGAAAATAGTTTTTTCTTTCTTAGATAAAATTGTTTCGGGAAGATATTGAATACTTCCATGATTGGCTATGATGTTGTTAATAACTTTTTCATTCCAATTGTTTTTGGATCTTAAAATATTTCTGAGTTCATCGTTCACAACTACGTATTCTCCCGCCAGTGTTCCACGTGTGAAAATCATAGCATTATATGGTTCTATAGATTCAGAATTGCCTGCTATTTGTGCGGTTGTTGCAGTCGGCATTAGAGCAACGCTCAATGAATTTCGGAGTCCGAATTCTTTAATTTTATCTTTCAAGGAATCCCAACTGAACGGAGAAATATCAATCGGTTCTGAGTCCCAAAGATCATATTGTAGCTTGCCCATAGACGCGGGAGAACCAACAAAGGAAGAGTAGGGTCCGTTCTTTTTCGCTAAGTCAGTACTTGCCGAAAGTGCTGCATGATAAATAGTTGCGTGTATTTTTTCATCTAAGTCAAGCGCTTTTTGTGTTCCCCACGATAGCTTCATTTTACATAGACAATCTGCTAGACCCTGAGTCCCTATTCCAATCGGCCGATGTGCCTTGTTGCTTTTTTCAGCAGAACCAATTGGATAATGTGTTTTGTCTATTAAAGAATCTAGATGAAACGCCATAGTATACGTTACTTTATGTAACTCTACAAAATTAAAGTTTTTGGTGACGTCTTCTATGAACCTAGGTAAACAAATAGAGCCTAAATTGCAGACAGCGGTCTCTTTGTGGTCGCTGTATTGTACCACCTCCGCGCATAAATTTGAAGATCTGATTGTTCCGAGGTTTTGTTGATTGGATTTTCTGTTACATGAATCTTTAAACAACATATACGGCAAACTCGCATTCATCTGCGTATCAATTATTTTGTAAAAAACCTGCCTTGCCGGCATGCTTTTAGATTCGAGGTTTTTACTTTCATACTCCATGTACAATTTTTCGTAATCCGTTCCATAACAATTAGATAACCCTGGACATAATTCCGGACAGAAGAAAGACCACGTGCCATTATCTTCTACTCTTTTCATGAATAGATCCGATACCCACACAGCAGTGAACAAATCGTGGGTTCTAAGTTCTTGGTTGCCATAAGTTTGTCGTGCTTCTAGAAATTCCATTAAATCGGGGTGGTGCGTTTCTAAATACACAGCTATTGAGCCCCTCCTACGACCACCGCCTTGATCGACAGTTTTTGCCATCGTGTTAAAAAGTTGCATTATTGGAATGATTCCATTTGCTTTTCCGGCTCCCCCGTTAATCGGAGACCCCCGTGCCCTAACATCATGAAAAGAAATTCCGATTCCACCGCTCATGTGACTAATTTTGGCACAGTCGTGTAAACTCGAGAATATCCCATCTACGCTATCTTTTTCGGACGTCATTGCGTACAAGAAACACGATGCGAGACTGGGGTTTTTAGCACACCCAGCGTTAAACATAACTGGTGTTGCAAAGGTCGCTCTTCTGTTTGAAAGTATTTGAAACATTTCAAGTGATTCTTCCAAGGTGTTTGTTACTACTATAGCAACCCTAAGGTACATGTATATGGGCCTTTCAACTAACCCATGGGCGTCTTTAAGCAAATATGCACGTTCTAATGTAGACAATGCAAATAATGAAAGTTCTGTTTCTGAGTTTACAGCGTTTTCTGCAACCCTGTCGTATGTTTCTTCGTTTTTAAGTACCTTCTCATAAAAATCCTTTGTTACAACCGGCTTTGGTTTATTGGATGGATCGACGTTTTCGTACAGACGTGTTACACACTTAGAAAAAGTTTCTGGTGTCTGAACATAAATACCTTTGAGCATATAATCCGATCCTAGTTTTTCCGCTTCCTCGTCGCCAATGTTTTTAGATACAATATCCGTGGATAACTGCTTGCAAATTTCAGATATTGACAGAATTCCTCTTCTGTATTTAGCAAGGAGAGCTTTTTTGGTATCTTTATTTACGTACACATCTGCACATTTTATAGAATTTATAATACTCTCTTCCATGTTGTCGTATTATGTTTTTTAATTATTCAAAAAATGAACGAGTTATACAACGGCAGAAAAAAATTCTTATACTACATAACAAGATGTCTGTCAAGAAAGAAACCCTGAGAAAAGGATTGGTCTCAAAAATCAAACACAATAATGCCAAATCGAATTCTAGTCCTACTCTTAAAGAACGAGCCACCCACAACAACCACCATAACCAACACCAACGAGTTGTTGTGAATAATGAAGTTAAGTGTCAGGATCCAAGTACTAACGAGTTGCTCAAGAATATATATTCCATTGTTTCGGAATTAAAGAAAAATAAAAAACCTCTAGAGAACATCACTTTTGATAACATTGTACAGGCTGATGACCAGGTTGATGACCAGGCTGATGACCAGGTTGATGACCAGGTTGATGACCAGGCTGACCAGCCCGATCAACGACGTGATTTGGATTCGGATAAAGCAAGAGGTGAATTAATAAGAACTGACTTCCGTGGATTGACAGATGACTGCAATGACGTTTTCCCGGAGGAAACCTATTTAATACAAAACACGATGGATGATTTAATGGTTCGCAAAATTATGATTAATTTCCAAGATTTTAAGAAAAATACTTTGAATAAATTTCTGAAATCTTTACCAAAGGACACAAAAGCACCATTCAAAAAGGTCGTTGATGCCCTGGTTTTGTTAATTCAAGAGGAATCTGTGAAAATAATTAAAAAATCGGAGGTTGGGAATTTTTTAAAGAAAAGAAAAGAAATAACAAACCAAACACTTCTCGCGGCAGTTCAAGTATCGTTTGAAAAGTACCCCCAGAATGACTACGGCGCTTTGGTTCAGAAATATCCCCATATACAAGAAGATTTTAGTAAAATATTGAAAATTATGGAATGTTTATACAAAATAGAAGAAACTTTATTTAGCTCTGTGTTTAGCAAAGATGATGAGGAAACTATACAAGAGGGTAATATGCAAAAACGTAGAATTAAGATGGTAGATATAAGTGGTTTGTTTAATGCTCGGTTTCCAAAAAAAACACCTAAAAAGCCATCGATTCCGGCTAGATACACCGACTATTCCGACGAGCCCAGTACCGACGATTCCGACGATTCCGACGATTCCGACGAAGCTGCTTTTTACGATGCCAGATCTCCGGCTCCGACTCCGCCCCCAGCTACTTTTTACGATGCAAGATCTCCGGCCCCGACTCCGCCCCCAGCTACTTTTTACGATGCCAGATCTCCGGCCCCGACTCCGGCCCCGACTCCGCCCCCACCTGACGATTCAGATTCAGACACCGTTTCTTACGATGCCTTTGGAGAGTCCAAAGACGGATCCACGGTGGGTGTAGAGGAAAGCAAGCACGGTTCATTATACCCGCCTATGGTTCCCCCTCCTGATCCAGCTGCAGAGTCCAAAAAAGAACCTGCTCCAGCTACGCCCCCTCCCCGACGGTTCGACGACGGAAATTTTAGTTTTGATAAGCATCCGGTTCCATCAGAGGTTCCATTAGAGGTTCCATCAGAGGTTGGTTCAGAAGATGAAGACGACGACACATCCGAAGAAGGGTCTATTCAAGGTGACACCCCGTCTCTGTATTCTAGGAGTAGTAGTGACGAAGATTCCACCCGAGGCCGAACCCTAGGTCGAACTCGACGCCGAAGCCGAACCCCGAGCCCGTCGGTTACCCCGCAAGTTACCCCGCCAAATTCCACGCCGGTTCCCTCGTCGGTTCCATCGTCGCCAAATTCCCAGGTCGAAGATAAATTCAATTATTATTATGACCCCGATAATAGTCTTCCACGGACTAACAAAAGAAAAAAGAAAAATCCTCCGGATTCGGATTCGGATTCGGATTCGGATTCGGATACGGATTCGGATACGGATACGGATACGGATACGGAACCGGAACCGGCGTTGGTGGAGCCCGTTCGTGAACAGGAAGAAGCCGGTAAACTAGCTAATCCTAATCCTCACAATCGCGAAAACCCTAAAGTTCACACGTCTAGCGCGAAATATGATCGAAAGGAAAGAGATGCTGCAACACAACGAAAGGAAAGAGATGCTGCAACACAACGTAAACGCGATGCTCACGATAGTCTTCCACGGACTAAAAAAATAGCATTTACCAACCGAGACGGAAGCGAATCAACAAAAATGCAACGCTTGAATCCTCTGGATACGGCGTTGGAACCGGAACCGGAACCGGAGTTGGAACCGGAACCGGAACCGGAGTCGGAACCGGAACCGGAACCGGAGTCGGAGTCGGAACCGGAGTCGGAACCGGAGTCGGACGGCGACGCAGCCATGCCCGAGTTGCCGGCCACGGATTCGGATTCGGACGGCGACGCAGCCATGCCCGAGTTTCCGGCCTCGGATTCGGATTCGGACTTGGATTCGGCACCGGCCACGGAGCCTCGGTCTCGGAGCCGGTCTCGGAGCCGGTCTCGGAGCCGGTCTCGGAGCCGAGACCGACAGGGTCGGAGCCGGTCTTCGAGCTGGTCTCGATGGAATCCTTTAGGCGGTGGTGCTTCGACCCGGGGTGAAAATGGCGAACCTATGACACATATGACTTCGGGTTCCTCAAAAAAATTGAAAAGAGAAAAAAAGTTTTTAATTGCAACGACGGGAGATGTTTTGCAAGAATCATGGAAGAAACATTGGAACAAAATGGCAAAAACCCAAAGATAACTTGCTTACTAATTACTAAAAAGGAACGGTTTGAAATTTGATGCAAATAAGACAAATACTCATAAATTTTTTTTTCTTTTCCTAGTAATTGATTTATGATCTTCTTGCGATAACTCTTGTAATTTTGCGTATTTCGCATGATAATTTCGCCATAAATCCAAAACAGGTTCATTGAAAGTATAAAAACCGTCTTTTATTGATTTTTGGTCTTGTACATCTTGCTTGATTACAAAACTGTAAAGAATCTCTAAAGGATATGTGACGCTAACCGACTCGATAAAACGTTCTGTTAGCTTCTTGAACCCACCTTCATTACAATGATCAATTTCTTTACTAGCTGTAGTCTTCGTTGGAAGAATTTGACCGTAATGAATGGCTCCCCGAAATGCTTGCTGTAAATCAAATGCGTTGTTCTTTTTTTTGCATGTGTAGGAAACTGTTACTTTTTTGTCACGTTGATCAAATAAACAAAATACCCCATGTAAGCCAGTAGCGTTTAATTCGTATGTTACTTTTACCGAAACTCTAACTGTGTTGTACTTCTCATGAGTTTCGTCGTAAAATATTTTGAACCCCCTGATTATTTCTGCTTGCAAATTGCTCGGTATTGAAATAATTTCGTTATTTTTTAATTTTTTTAGCCATCCTTTTTTATCCACCAACTCCTTAATTGATTTTTTCCACTGGGTCTTGTTCTTTAGACTTAGTTTTTCTTGCGCTGTTTCCATGAATAATATCGATCAAGAAAAAACAATTTAAATTAATTTAAATTTAAAAACTAATAAAAGAAAAAACATGACGATGCAAACTTTGTTTAGAAACGTAACACTTCCGTTACCTCTGAGATTACGTGCGTTGCCAGAAATCGACACCTGTGCAACCTTAAAAACAAATTGCACTTTTCAAATTCAAAATTCTTTGCGTCGAACTATTTGGTTTGAATTTCAGGATGACGAGCCAGATGTTCCTCAAATATTAAGCGAGTATTTTTTAAAGATTATGAGCGATAATTTAATTGTGCCTCGTTCGCGTTCTCACATACGTTTCAAAGATCTCGTTGTGTTGGTTCCAGATTTAAATTACATAAGCACGGGAGTTGTTATCAATATTCCACTCGACCAATTTTTAAAAGAAACTAAGTTTTTTTCATATTTAAACGACGGAGCTCAAAACATTACTGAATCGCCAGCCTTTGGAATTTTAAACACTAGAGTTAGATCCAATCAGTTTTATCAAATGCCAATCGTATCAATTCTAGATTTCGCTCAAACAACCATGTTGCATACTTCAATTCTGGTCGTGAGAAATCAAACCACCACGACCAGAATTGAAGACAGTCGAGTCGAAGGAAGCGTCAATGACAATCAACATTTACAAATTTCTTCGTTTTTCCAACCCCAACTACAACAAGTCCAACGTTCATGTATGTTTTGCTACGAAGTATCAACAAAAGTTATATCATCTTCGTGCAAAAATCATTTTTTATGTCTAGACTGTATGAATACATACATGCTACAACCATCTTACAATCATCCAATAAATGGACTGAGCAACAAATTCGAATGCCCCTTTGATGGATGTTTTGCTAAATTTGATATTAATGCCGTTTCTAATTTTGTGGATGAAAACGTAAAAGAATATTTAAAAAGGCACATTGATTCTCTTCCAGATAAATGTGGAATGCCTATTTTTTGTCAACGATGTGGATCGACAACGCTTTTCGATTTATCTGAAAATGCGCACGATTTTGAATGTTCTGCGTGTCTTTCTAATGTTTGCTTAAGATGTGCAGTTCCATTCGTGACACATATTCCGCTAAAAGTGAAAATTCAAACTCAAGATGTTTCGATCTCACGAGGTTGTTTGTGTCACGGGATAGTTGATAAAATTTCCATAAACGGGTGGACTTACGGAATGAAAAAGACAAATGGCTGGTTTTTAGCTAATTTGTCCAACGACGGAAAAGAAATTTATACGATTCAAAAGAGAGATATGACTACAGAACTTGTTAAAAAGACTATCTATTCATTGCTAAATCGAAGTTCTCCATTTTTCACAAAATGTAGCCATTGCAATTTCCAACTAGAACGATCGGAAGCTTGCACAGAACTTAAACATTGCAATATTCCTATTTGTTCGTTGTGTGGATTCAAAGCCGCTCCTGGAGAGAAGACTATTCCCAATGATCATTGGAAAACATGTTTTAGATATGAAGACGAGTTGCTTGAATGTGTTGGCGCTAAACGCGAGGATACCCTTAATTTGCAATATTTACGCCGCGCCTTGCACGTTATCAGGTTTTTTGAACAGTTGTCTGATCATTATAGAATTGAGGCAAGTTTGTATTTACACGAATTGTTAGAAAGTCCTGAGTTCGTTGAAGATAAGTTTTCAAATGCGAAAGATTTCCAATATGGTCTAGTGGCTATGTTTTACGGAGTCAATAATATTCACAATTGCTGCGGAGAAGTTCAATTTTCTACTTTGTTCGCGGCTTCGCTTACTGAACTACTAAAGTCTCCAGAAAACATGTTACCGACCAATTTAAACTTAACAAACGGAACTCATAATATTGATGATGACGATTCTAGCGAAGAATCAAGTGAATATACAGGAGAACGTCGGTCTCGGTCTCGGTCTCGGCCTCGGTCTCGGTCTCGGTCTAGGTCGCCACATAGGACCCCAGCGGCACCGAGAGTAGCACAACCACCACCGCGAGAATCAAGAATCACAAACGTGAGCGATGGAACAGTTTTGCGCATCCCGTTTTCAGATTGGATTCGAAGACGCGAGATTCAAATCGTTGATACCGATCCTCGAAACTACACGAATCATAGAAATACTTGAATAGAATTAAATAGGGTAGAATAATATTAATTTATACTAAAAAAACAAAAGAAAATAAAATGAAATTTCTTCATCCGCTATTAATATATCGTGCATTTTCCCATTTAATAAAAAGTAATTTTCAAATTAGCAAAACCCACGCAAGAAAAGTGTTGTTGCGAAAACAAAATGAAAATTGTTTCATATGCAACGACGCCTTTAGCATGAATGTTCCACACGAATCACACCACGTAGATAACAACAAAAATAATAATACATTAGAAAATATTGTTATGTTATGTTGTAATTGCCACGCTTCGATCCACAGATATAATACCAGCTTCCCTCTTGAGGAGTTCGAGGTTTTACAGGGGACAGTATAATTTCACTTCATCATAGAAAAAAAATCTATTTTTAAACATTTCTTTAAATTTAAATTGTTTTTTTGGCAAAAAAATGATAGTCTTTTCGTGTTCTCGTAAATGTTGTCCCCGTAAGCGCGAGCGTCCCGAATTATTCGCTCCCGCGCGGGGGGCGAAGAGGATGAAAGATTACGGGGACGCTCTCAATATTTTAAATACGGCCGATACATTTAGGACGCCGTTGGAATTGATCAAGGCCGAGAAGGTTGTTGAGACCCTCCGCTGCAAATGGTGTAATGTATGCCGCCAGTGTAATAAAAAAAGCCAGGCGAGACCCGAATCGAAGACTGCTATTTGCAAAGCATTTGTACAAGAACTCAAGCGCCGGCATCTCGGAAAACCCTGCGCCTGCGGGTGCGGCCTCGTCTTTACCGAGGAAAATCTCTCGATCCTAGAGTTCGACCACCTCGATCCCGGGACCAAAAAACATATCGTATGCTACTACCCGTTCTGGGCGTGTCCAGTCAACGGCGGCAAAGCGGGCATGGAGGAGGAATACGCGAAATGCCGCGCGATTTGCATGGCGTGTCACAGAATTAGTTCGGCGGCGCAACGCGCAGCTAAGGCCGCGACACGTTCGGCCGCGCAATCCGCAGCCAACGCCGCGGCCAGGCTTCTCCAAATGTTAAACAAAGGCGGCTACGCCACGAAAAGAAAAGAATACATTGCTAAAAGACAAAGGCAATACATTGACGAAAAATTAGCTTTCGTGAACAAAAAAAAAAGGGACATCAAACGATGTGAATGCGACGACCCGACCTGCGACCGAGTAGTAACCCCGGGGAATTGCTGCGTCTTCGACTTTGCGCACAGACCCGGCCCCGACGGCGACGGGGACAAATTGTACAACATCGGCGATCTCGTAAACAACACGATGTCCCCGAAAACAGCCATTCCCCTCATCGAGGCCGAAACGCCGAAATGCAGACTCATGCACTGCCATTGCCACAAAATTCAAGAGACCGACACCGGGCGCGACGCCGTTAAACTTTTAACTTTTAACTTTTAACTTTTAAACGTCTATAATGATAATTTCGGGATATGGATGTATAAATGAAGAGATGGTTTGACCGAATATTGTCTAGGTATAAATTGCATTAATTAAATTATTCTGGCTTAACAACACTGAAACTGAGATATGAACATTAGTGTAGTTTACAACTTTTCTTGTACATTTGGCTTAGTTATATGTATATGGTTTTTCGTATATCTCTCTTACAAAAAGACATATAGCTACGGTCTTGAAAAAATTGGGAAAGAACTCATGAAGTGGTTTATTCAAAACCAAGCAAACAAAAAACACGTGAACAATCAATTTTACAAGGCTGGAACATTTCTTGATTTCCTCCAACAAAATCCACCGCAATTCTACTCAGGAGAATCATTGGGAAAGCAAAGTAAAATATCTATCCACGCATTCCCGGCGTTCGAAGCATCTGTAAAAAAGGTCGTAAATGATTTTAAGAATAATCATTATGGTGATATTAGTATACCGGCGTGTATATACTATAGTTCGGAAGAGTCTCCTAACTTTAATATCGTAAAGGAAATGGAACAACAAGAATTCGTATTTGTTAAACCAGGGTTTCGTAGAAAATATAACGATAATTATCATCATAATGAAATTACATTTAACCTTCCATATTTCGACGACGAGACTTTTCTAAAGATGTGTTTTGCGCAAGTTTTGATTGTTGATTCATCCGACACGTCATTTTGTGCAAAGTCTGTTAATATAAATAAAATATTTGAAATAGAATCATCTAAACGATTATCACCATCCCTACTACTTTTACAACAACCAAGTGTTGTTTCGGTCGGGATAATTTCCGTTTTCAAAAACGAAGCGCAGGTTATCTACGAGTGGCTTCTTCATCATGCAAAGGAAGGCGTATCGCAATTTTTATTGATAGACAACAATTCGACAGATGATTATCATGCACAGATCACAAAGTTTTTAGATAATTGGAAGGAAACCAAACTTAAAATTGACATAAAATACGGAAAAGAAAAACATAAACAAATAAAACATATTCATGACAACGATCATCTTATTAAAACAACGTGGTGTATGTCCATTGACCTGGACGAGTTTGTTTATTCTAGGCTGGGTTATGACAAAATCACGGATTATCTGGAAAATTTAGAAACAACTAAAAGCGGAAGACAAACCGAACAAGTTTGGTTATATTGGAAAATGTTTGGGTCCAATGGAGCGATGAACCAGCCGAGGTCTATTATTTCTGGTTTCACAAAAAGGCAGTCGTTTTCAAATTGCATGGGGAACGGGAAAACGATGTATAGGACGAGAGAAATTGATGGAAAACGCCCCAGGATGCGCTCGCCGCACAGGGCTATATCAACACACAAAGACTTCGTTATTAGAGATTCGATGGGTCGTACAATGACGAGGAACCCACAGGCCCCGCGACCTTCGTCAAGTCCAGGGGGAGGGTGTAAAAATGGTTTCGAATGTATCCTGCACGTGAACCATTATTGTGTGCAATCTCATGAATATTTTATGAAAGTGAAAATGTTAAGAGGAGACGTGCATAACAGACGACATGAAAACGTTCGAAGTTATGATTATTTGCATCGCAGCAACAAAAGTTTTAACGAATTCGATGATCAAGAACTCTTAAAAAAACGCGGAGGGGATGAGTGGGTTTCGGAAATTCCCAAACAGAGGCCATGGCCACCCGAGGCCGAAAACTGGCTACAACCAGATTCATGGTAAAAAAATAAGTAAATGTTACTGTAGACTTATATGACGTACTTCGACCACAAAAATATTGCAGAGCAAATATTTCCCGAATTTCCGCGTCGTCTAGACTACGCCACACAAACTTGGCAAGGTTTGTGTGGATAAAAGAAAAATTCAAACATTATGATAAAGTTCGTGCAAGATCTTTTTCGTTCTTGTAATTTCAACACTGAGTTTCTACAAAGTTCCTAGAAAGTTTTCCAAGTCCATTGTTTTGATAGTAGAAGACACGTTGGGCAATCGTTTTTCTACAACCCGTCGGGAATGCGTTTCTTGGGTATTGGTATCGGTATCTGACATTTTAAATGAAATCCCAAATAATTCTCGTAATACTTTATCATTCGGAATACTCTCCATAACCCCATGACACACCTTCTTGCCTTTACAAGCCGGATGCGTACAAACCATGTTTGACAAATAACGGTTTTCTTTTTTTTCGAACCTGATAAAGAGACAGTTCCCTCCAATACCCTTTGAGTCTGGATTCTGTTCGCAGTTGTGCATGTACGATTTTCGATACTCTAAATTATCAATTCCTTTATCTGTAAAGATATTCAGTTCTCTACTGTGCCCGTTGTGTTTCTTCCAGTCGTTTACTCTATCCTTCTTTTGATTGATGTTATTTCCATAATTCAAACAATAAGATGGGGGTCCAAACGAACAAACAAGACCCATGACTTGGTTTGATTTTACGTAAACAAAGATGTGGTGTTTCTGTTGATCTCTAACTTCTTTTTTTTCTAAATCAAGAGAGTCTATTGAATTTTTTTTCGTAATGTAAATGAAGTTTTTGTCACATTTGATGGTTCTATAAACAACCTTTTCGACCTTTTTTTGAAACTCCAAATCTTCAAGAAATTCGGACAGCAACACAAAATTGTTTACATCCAACGTAGCAGTTCCCCCGATTCTTTGAGAAACCGGTCTCCACGAATCTCCTTTTTTGGCGATTGCGAACGCTAGACGAGAATCCCAGGGTTCGAGAAGATCGGGCAGATTCGAATCCACAGAGATTTGATTTTTTGTTCCTTCAAATGGGACTATGATTAAACCCTGCCCGACATTTTTTAAAATCCCAGCCCCAAAGTCCTTTGAAGTTGGATGATTTGCTACGTTGAATTCCACAAACAAATTTGTCAAACTGGTTTCGAACATATATCCATATCTTGGCGTGTTTAGTAGTCGTTCTGCCCATCTAATAGAACTAACGCATTCCCGCAACACACAAAAAATGCCTATTACGGCGGGACATCGTGCCGTGAGGAGCCATAAATCACGGTCGTCAATTCCTTGGGTGGTAATATGAATACCCTGAACGTAAGGAGCCTTTGTACATTTCGTAGGGTTGGAAACATCATCCTTCGTTTTACTATCCGCATTACATAAATTCTGACACATTATTTCTCGTGGGTTGCGCTTTTTTAGTTCATTGCGAGCAATTATTGAAATGCACATGTTTTTGGAAGTTTCTTCTGTAAAGTCGAGCCTAGATGTTATTGGAGAAATTTTTTTCAAAATTTGAGAGGCTTGTCCGTCTCTGCCACTGTAAGAGTACGTTTCATGATACACGCATTCCCAACATTTGGAAGCGTGTGGAGGCCGCATTCCCTGCGCGCCGTCGTCGACGTCTATGTTACTTTCTTTTAATTTGCAATCGGCTATTGTCCAAGCCCAAGAATCGCGTTTATCAACACAACTCTCTTGAAGTTTACCCTTTACGGTGCTTCTAAAGTGTGACATTTCTTTGTCATCTAGCAATATCCCAAATCCTCTTTGGAATGCGCGATGGGGATCCGTATGTGAATTTCCCGGGCATGTATGATATTTTCGCATCATTCTGCAGCAAAGTTTTTGATGAATTTCCTGCGTGTCTACGATTTGTTCGCTACCGTTGAAAAAATTGATGTTCGTTCCAACCACGTCAATTTCCAGCGTTTTCTTTAACCCGAAAAAAAACCAAGCTGAGGTTTTGACTTTAGTCACGTTTTCACCATTTCGCCTCTCAACCTTTGGTGCAAACCTCCAGCCGATGGGACACCGTTCTAGTTCTTCTCGTACGAATTTTATTCCAGGAATAGGAGTTTTCATAACGGTACAGAATATTTCATCCTCCGATATTTTTAAAACACACGCCAGGGCAAAGATGCATATTTTTGCGTGATGTTCTAATTGGGATTTTGTAAAATGCAAATTCTGAATTGATTTCAGAATATAACCATCTTCGTCTACGTGTTGCAGGACCTTTTCTGGCGGCACGTATAAAGCATGATCTAAGTCCAAGTGAGGATACATAGCCTTGGACCTAATTTTGTTTACTCCGCTTGAAGAATCATATATTCTGAGTTGCATCGGTGCTATAAACTGTCTTTTTTCCAACGAAGTTTTATAAAAAGTAAGGGCCAGTCGAAGAAAAAATTCAGAGACTTCTCCGGCATGTTTTAACATAGTCGATCCCCCGTATTGTTCTCCGTCAAATAGTTTGTATTGGCACCCGCATAAACTAGTGAGGTTCTTCAAAGGATTTTTCCTTTTTCTTCCACGCTCGTCTATTTGATAATCGTCAAGTTTTTCGCCCCGTTGAGCCATGCATGAGTTGTTTTCACTTTTAGAATTCAAAGTAGCAGTAGAAAATCCATATTTATCGATAGATATATCAAGCGGTTGTAGATATCCAATCGCAGTATCAAAATCTCTCCATGATTTTAAATGCCTTTCAAAGAGTTCTTGGTCTTGGTCTTCTTGGTCTTCTTGGTCTTCTTGGTCTTCTTGATCACTCATATCGTCCACGTCCATGGGGTCCATGTCCATGAGTTCCGTGTGATCCATGTGGATGTTTGGGTTAGTGGTTACAATTTGGAAAATCTAGATTTTTGCAGTTGTCAAAATCAAAATCTCTAGAGTTAGACTGTTAAACGTTATCTAAAATGGACCGCTTCAAGGATGCGAACTTCAAAAGATACTTCAGCAACCGGGAAGCTAGGAGGAACGCGGAAGCGGCAATCGACGAGAACACGAGGATACCGTTTTTGTGTTCTATTTGTCAGTTGCCAATCAGAGTACCGTGTCAATCCACGTGTTCAAAACCAGGATGTAGCGGTGGCCTCGTATGCTACGCATGTGGAAACCGCAAATTCTTCTGTGAAAAAAACATGCGCTGTTTTGGTCATAAGTGTCGCGAAAATGTAAAATCTGGAAACCCAATCCTTATTGCCAAATACAAATACCAACGTATTCAAGAATATTGGAAAAACAACTCATCTATTTTTACAGTCTCTGGGAATATAACAAGAGCGCGAAACTTGATATTTCACTGCAATTTGTGCGGTAAATATTGTAAAAATTACTCAGATATGGAACATCATTTTACACGCGAGTGTCAGTCTATTTTTATTCAATGTGATATTTGTAAACAATATGGCGAACGAAATAACATAGACGAAGAATGCAAATTCTGCAACAATAGAGCGAAATATAAGAAACGGCGGGTATATTTGCCCTCTGAAGAGCGGCCACCAGCGCCTTATCCCCGAGCCGAAGCGAGGGAAGTGCTTGAAAACATAATTGAAGATTTCTCACCTCTCACCCTATCGTGCATTCCGGAATTACATTGAAATAATTTGAATTTAATTTTATAACATTTTTTTTCTATTACTTAAATCAAGAAACACACCTCCTACTAAAATGTCCAAACTTAACAACTTTATGAAAACGTTGACGTTGGCGAAAGCAAAAGAAGCGAAAAGTTTCATGTACGTTGCGAAAGACGGGATCGAGCGTAAATACATACGGAAGATGCATGCTATCCACAAAAATGCCGCGCCCCAGCCTGTGTATAAACTTTCCGGGGGAAGAAGCAAAAAACAAAAAAAACGGCACCAGAAAAAAATGAAAAGGCGAAGATCTGAAGCAGCAATGCTTCAAAAACAGATTGAAATGAAAAAAGCAGAGGCTGCGAAAAGACACAAAATTCAGCGACATGCGTATCATGCTCAAAAGACGTTAGCATCCATTTTCAAATAAACAAGAATTGCATATAAAATAATTGATTTCTTTCCTTTGGTTTTTGAAAGTTTTCATTAAATAAATGGATGTTTCCTTCTCGCATGCTAAACAACAAACTAAAACATTACCCACGTTGCTTAAATTGCCTACCCGGGAGGCGTACAGCTTGATATTATCAGAATCGGAAAAGGAATTACATACCCTTCTTTCTTTTTTTTTAACTCTTTTTAAATCCTTCTTTACAAAAGATCGCGTTTCGTACGCTTTTGACAATTGTCCTAATGTTGTATTCAATTGTTTTGTAAATTTATCCCGCATATTGCAATACTGATTCTTTTTTATTTTTCAATATTTAACGTGGATTTTGTCTATTAGAAACTCCTAAATATTAAATATTCTAGATATTGAATTCTTTTTTGAGAACACGCAAAGAATAACATTTCTTTACAAAAAAAATACAATATAAATCTAAAAATATGTTACATATTACATTTATTTATTTCAAATGCATTGTTTTTGTACCGACTATCTTTTTTTCCTAGTCTTGTGTATTTATTACCAGTCCTAAAAATGTAATCACCTTCTTTTATCAAATAACCCTGTCTGAATTGATCAATAGTAAGCTGATACGGTTTATTGTTATACATGTATATCACATCATTTGGAATGTCTTTATGATACGAAAAACCTGATACATGCCAATATATTTTGTAAGTATCAGGTTCTTCGTCTGTACACTGTACCACATGCCAATCATTTGCAATTTTTTCAGAATCGTGTAGATTACTCTCTAGAAACGTTCTCGTGGCATGTGTTTTTTCCTTGGGCATTCCCTCTGGAATAAGATACTCGTCACCTTCTTTTCGCTCAACTTTGACTTCTTTTGGCTCAACTTTGACTTCGTTACGGTAACGACCGAGACCGTTATCACTACGTCTATGCCTCGGAGTCATGGGTTTAGCAAAATTGTCGTCTTTTAAGAGACCGTGTCGTCGTAGACATTCGTTCACAGCATCGTCGGTCTTTTCTGACATGCAATTGTACATACTAACCATGTTCAATAACGTTTCTCCCCTGCTTGATTTATCTTTTTCCTTTTCTGTAGTATCTTTAGATTTGGATTGTTTCTTTTTTCTCGATGAAAACCGCTTTCCAACTTTTCTGATTCGGTCCTTTTCTTCTAATTTTAACGCTTCTTTAAATAATAAATATTTCTTGGGATCATTTGTAAATCTCGACAAAATACTTTCAACAAATGGTCCAAACAATTCATACCAAGATCTTAGAGCTTTCGATAAATCTTGCTGGACTCTTGCCCGTTGGCGTTTTTTATCACCGTATTCTCTCCACGATCTAGCATATTGAGTAATAGCTTTCGATAATTTCTTCATGGCATTTTTTTGAATGTACACCACACTCAGAGCCATTGCCCAAAAAACTAAGGCTGACATCATAATATCACCAATTATACGAACATCACCCATTTCTTTAAACGCAACTCCTTGATTCAATGCCAGATTCCTTAAGTTTCCAGTTTTAAATGCGGCGTACGAAAAAGGAATTACCATGAGCATAACAGATAATTGAGAACCGGTTGAAACCCCTAATATAATTTTTTGCAACATACGATCCAGAACTTTCGTAAGTATGACTATCAAAATTCCAACCTTGCTTCTCTTCTGTTTTTTCTGTTTCCTCATTTTTTTCTCCTCTTTTTTTATTTGGTTTATAACCTCTTCTGATATAATTTCTATATTTTTATTCGTTCTATTTACATCTAAAGTATTTCCGGCGTCTATTAGTATCCTTTTTAACGGTTCATACACGGTTTCGGGAATCTTGGTCGACGTTCCTTTTTCGAATTCATCCAAGTTTATCTTTAGGTTCTTTAAAACGCCGTCCATTTTTAATTATTTATAGTACTAAGTTACTTATTCTAGATATTATTTTATTAAGACGTGATTTCTTAGTTGATTGTTGTCTGAAAAGAGTATTGTCCATAAAGAATCAAAGAACACGGAACCGCAATTGACAATGTCCTTGTTATTATATGAGCATATGTTTGGGTGATTCGCAAAACAAACTTCGAGCATTTTCTCGTATAAAGATTTTGGGTATTTTTGAATAACTTCTTTTTGAATGACAAATTTAGACTGAGGAATTGCCACATTGTTTTTCGACGCAACGTCAAATCTGAAAATTTGTTCTCGAAGAACTTTTTTGTAATCGACGTGATATTCCAGCGGGAACGTTTCACATGACCAATAAGTCCGTAATTTTTTAGATAACACGCTAAAATTTAAGAAACATATTCCCCTATTCCTCAAACACATTTCTTTGATATTATATTGAAACAGTGATTTAAGGGATATTTCAGAATTCACGTCTCCGTGGTAGAAAATTAAAAATTCAGGGAGAGTCTCGTAATTCTGAATTATGTAAGATAAAATATACGCTGACGAATACGATCTTTGTGAAAAATCGTGGGGTTTTATTTTTACGTTGTAAATATTTTGGGTAATGCCATATTTAGCGGACTCCGGACTGACAACCAGAATTTTCTCGTTCTCATGTTGTCGATTTAAATTAGAATAATTCCTATCCACCATTCTTCCTGCTTTTTCGTTTAATTTTCCGTGAGCTATACTGATCGTATCAAGTGAAATATTTAGGAG
>Ga0209090_10000563_pt1 | contig 23310 bp, 15 predicted proteins | sample ArcticOcean_MG_C_9_FD_187432 | JGI IMG/M metagenome (GOLD analysis project Ga0209090, IMG submission 187432) | Marine microbial communities from western Arctic Ocean - ArcticOcean_MG_CB2_152 (SPAdes) (version 2) | ecosystem: Environmental > Aquatic > Marine > Oceanic | place: Arctic Ocean... | reverse complement strand
CCGCCGATGATCACCACGTCTTGCTGTTCTCCGGAAGAGTAGAATCTGTTTTTACCAAACGTCGTAATAGTCGTTCTCCTGGTCACCTCCTCCAAAGAAGAAGAAACATTATTCGTCGCGTTCCTCATCATCGCCCATCGCGCTGTATTGCTCATCATCATCATCGCGCCTCTTCTCGACGTCATCTTTATTTACTCTCTCGTGCGGTTAATGTTAATAAAAGTCTCTCCGCAAACGTTTACGTCTGTGTGTCTTTGTGTGTGTATTGTGTGTGTGTTGAACGAGTAATGAAACGCGCGATATAAAGTAAGGATAATACAAATTCAGTTAATCTTAAACAAAGGGAGATACGTGAAAGAAGAGACGGATGAGAGAACAGAGCTGTTCTGAGACAAACACGTCTTCTCTCTCTGACTGAACTGCTCAAAGTCTCACTACTTTACGAGCTCTCGAAAAAGAAGCACTTGAAAAAACCTTTCTTGTTTTGCTCTTTTTCATCATCTCTCTCTCTCTTGTGAAGTTCTCTAACTAAAGAATGCAAAATAAAGCAAAAAGACTTGTGCTTTTTTTGCTGTCTTTCTCTGGCTTTCGAAAAGTGTTCCATTTAATTCAAAATTTAATTCAAAGCGGACACTTTGGCGTGAGACAAACGTCGTCACGTCTTCTGGAGCGATGGCGACGCGAGCGCAGAAAAGACGGAGAGGGGCGAGAGATTCTTTGTGGGATTTGGTCGTGAAGTGCGACGATATTTGTTTCACACACATTCTTCCGAGATTGAATTCGACGGATGTGAAATTCTTGCAGGGAGTGAATACGGAGACGAGAAAGTTGATTAAGAGATCGTCTCGCGAGAGTGATTTGGAAAAGGAGTTTAAAATAGAAGAGATGTCGTCGATATCGACGTTGGAGATTGCGTGGAAGAATAAATCGTTGTGGCCGAGTGACTGGGACGAAACTTCTTTCTGCCGTGAAGTTGCTTGGACGAATAAACTCGAGTTACTCAAGTGGGCGCGAGAGGAGAAAAAGTGTGAGTGGGATGAAGGGACGATTATTGCGGCCGCAGAACAAGGTAATCTGGAAATGGCAAAGTATTGCGTTGCAAATGAGTGTTATATCAATGAGTATGTGTGTGCATATGCTGCCTTAAACGGTCATCTCGAGATACTCAAATACTTACGCGAAGAAGCCAAAGCGCCTTGGGATTGGAGAACTGCCGTAAGGGCGGCTCGAAATGGTCATCTTCATATACTCGAATATCTTGTCGAGCGCAAGTATGATAAATATGACGAATGGGCGTGTCAGTTTGCGGCCATGAACGGTCACTTAGACTGCTTGAAGTTCTTGCACGAAACCGCCAAAGCGCCTTGGAACAGTGACGCCGTACGAGAAGCGCACGTGAACAACCAAACCGAATGTGTACAATACCTCCTCGACAACAACTGCCCTCTCCCACCCAATTGGCGATACGAAGACGGCGAGTTACACAGTTCATAAAAACACAAAAACAAACAAAACTTCTTGTACGAACAGAATTAGAGAGAGAGAGAGAGACATGAAATAATAGACACGCATATACGCGCTTTTCCTCTTCTTTGTGTTAAAATTCAAAATTTTCCTCATTTGTTTCTCTCCGTCATTACTCATCAGAGAGCGCTTACTGAGAGAGAGAGAGAGAGAGAGAGAGAACAAACGCGATGATGAGAAACGCGAGCGAGAATGGGAACGACGTAAACGAAAATAAGAAGAACAGTTTAAAAAGAAAACGAAACGTTTCCTCATCCGTTTCCCCGTCCGATTTTGACATGTTCGCTTTGGTGTACAACTTCCTCCAATCGAACGGGTATAAAGACGCGGCGGAGAAGATGACGAAAAAGATGAAACGGAGACTGAAGACAAAATCATTATCGTTTAACTCAGAGGAGGAGGAAAAAGAGGAGAATACGAAGTTAAAGAAGAAGAAGAAACTGATGATGGTGCAGATGTTGAACGCGTTGGGGACAAAAAATGGAAGTCAAGAAGAAGGCAAAGAAGCTCTCCTGCCGAGAGTGAAACCGCTGCGCGAAATCATGGGAGAGTTTTTATCGATGAAACGAAAAGAGCTGAGAAGAAAGAAAAGCACGAACGAACCGATGAAGATGATATTTCGACAGTGCGAGGAGGCGTTCGGGAACATCGCGATGGAGGAGGAGGAAAAGGAGACGGCGGGTTTGCGTAACGACGACGACGGGAGGGAAGGCGTGGTTGGCATAATAGTGGCGGCGGGAGAAGAAGATGCGAGAGGCCGAGCGGCGAGGGGAGAGGACGAAGATGGTACGGCAGCAGAAGTGTTGGCGGTAGCAGAAGCAGACGCAACAACAGCAGCAGCAGCAGCGCGGCCGCGACAGCAACGAGTTGAGGTGGAACAAAATATTGCCGCGGCGACGAATACAAATCATCAGGAGAGAAGAAACAAGAAGAAGCAAGCGGCGCCGCAACGCAAGCACAAGCAAACGATATACAAGCAGTCTTTAGACGATGCGAACGTTCGAGAAAAGATTGCAGACGTCATCGTGCGCACGTTGCACAAGAAGACGGGTAGAACGCCAAATCCTACGCCAACTATGAATTCAGCGAAAAGTAATAAAAACATCGAACGAGAAGAGCTCGCGTTTTCAGACGTGGAAGAAGACGAAGAAGAAGACGAGTTTGGCCACCACGTCACGGAGTTAGAACTCGATAAAATCGCCGATCTCATGGAAAAGCCAGAAGATACGATGGAAACAGCGAATGCCATCTTAGGGTCGCTCATGGAATCGACTGATAACGATTTAGGGAGATTTTTAGAAGATCTCGTCGCGCAAACCGAACACGGAAATACGAAGGAGATTAACAAGCTTCCGACGCCGAAAAAACGTTTGTTGTTAAAAGAAGATTGCAAAGCGGCAAATTTGATAGAGACAAACAACGGACAGAAAACTCCGTAGTAGGAGTAGAGTGTTATTATTAAATCGCGCTTAGATGTACAGCAGTAGTCCACCAATCTCGGTTTTTGTCCTTTATTACACGTATTATTACTTTACTTAAGCAGCGCAACCTGTTCGTACAATTTACTAATCAAAAAGAGCAACGCCAGCAGCAATGCAAACTCGCTCAAGTTTCGATTTTGATTATTCTCGTAGGAGAAAAACTTCATCGGGTCGTTCGGATCGACCGCGAAATCATCCTCGCCTCCTTTTTTACTATTGACTAACTCCCTCGCCGCTCGCGTCGCGTCGTCCACGGTTCGCATAATTTCATCCATCGCGTTCCCAACCTTATCCGGAACCGCCAACGCTTTCCTCTTCGACTCGATAATCTCCCCACCTTTCGCGAACGTCCACTGATCGTCCTGCGATAAAACTTTCCCCGTGATTAAATTCATTTCCAACGTCGTCTCCACCTTCACCTTCGCCTTCCCGTCTTTACTCTCTATCCGCCACAAAATCTTCGCCACGCTCCCGCCTGGTAACACCTCGATCGAATCCACCGCGTTCGTAAACTTTCTATTCTTATTATATTCGTTATTGTTAGTTTTACTACTATCGCTCGAAGATATCTTCTCCCCTCCGAATATCGAATTCAACTCGCAGTTACAATTCTTAAACTTCTCGCTCCCTGTGAATCGTCTCGCGCCGTCCGAAAACCTCACGTCTTTCGCGTACGGGAAGATACTTCTGTTCGAATCTTTCCCGTCTCTTAAATCTCTCGCGAGTTGTCGTAAACTTGATTCCACGGCTGGAGACGTTCCTTTGCACTCGAACGTATCGCACGGATCTTTCGACAGTCCTTTGACTTCCGGGACTTCCATTTCCGCAGTGATGGTAATCATCGGGGTTTTGGTCACTGAACAACGACGACGACGACGTGAACAACGATTTAAAGCTTTTAGCGATGATAAAGCGTGCGATGATGATTTCGTCGTCGAAAAGGAGACAGAGGCGAACATGTTTGTGCGACAACGAGAGAGAGCAATGAGAGGATTTTTGCAGCAATTTTGTGAGATATTTTCTGTCAAATTCGGATGTCAAAAGAGGGAAAAAGATGAACATATTTGGATATGTTTTTGATGCTGTTACAAAGTAGTGCGTGAACTTGGATCGCGGCGCTCTCTTTCTCTCTCTCTTCGCGCTCTTCTTTTTCTTCTCTCTCTCTCTCTCTCTGTTTCTATTATTTTGCTTTACGTCGTCGTCGTCGCAGGCTTGTGGCGGCACGCTCTCTGCGTTTCACTCTTCTTCTTCTTCTTTACTTCTTCTTCTCCCTCTCTCTCTTTTTTATATTTATTATTATTTATATATAGTAGTGTATTAGTTTTAAGCGTAACTGGAAGGCGGTCTGCACTCTTCGCTATTGATCAAATCGCACGGAAAGACGTCGCTCGGAGTGTCGTATTTTAACTGCGCTTTACCTTGTAAGTATCTGTTCAACATTCTCTCCGTGCTGTGATTGTATCCGTCGCTGGAGTCCAACATTTTCCCTTCGTTTCGTTTGTCGTGCATGGTCGCTCGGACTCGAGTCGCTAAAACTTTACCGAGTTCGACGCCCCATTGGTCGAAGGAGTTCAGCCCCCACACGAAGCCTTGTACCGCGACGCGGTGTTCGTACAACGATAAGAGTTGCCCGGTAGTGTACGCGTTCAATTCAGGGAGCATAATCGATAACGACGGTCGGTTACCGGTGAAGGTTTTGTGCGGGATGAGCGTGTCCGGGCAATTTTCCGCTCTCAATTCCACGGGCGTTTTACCAACCGCCAACGCGTCCGCTTGCGCGAAAAAGTTGCACATCAACTCGTCGTGGTTGGAAACGATTTCGCCTTTCAAGTATACGGATTGCTGAGATTTAATCACGCCGATGAAATCGCACGGAATCACGCGGCCTTGGTGAATCAACTGGTAAAACGAGTGTTGGCCGTTCGTACCGGGTTCTCCGAAATCAATCTCACCGGTTGGATAATCCACCGGCGTCCCGTCGATGGTGACGCCTTTCCCGTTGGATTCCATGGCGACTTGCTGAATGTGCGGCGCTAACTTAGCGAGCGCTTGGCAGTACGGTAAAATAGCTCTCGCATCGCAACCCAAAAACGACACGTTCCACGTGGAAATCAAACCGAGCGTCACCGGCAAGTTCTTTTCAAACTCCGCCGTCGCAAAGTGCTCGTCCATGCTCCACGCGCCTTTCAAAAACTGTTCGCACGTATCGAACCCGTATTGCAACGCCAACGGCAACATGCCTACCGCAGAGCAGACGGAGTATCTCCCGCCGACCCAATCCCAAAACGCAAACGCGTTCTTCGGGTCGATGCCGAATTCGCTGACTAACTTCAAGTTGGTCGATACCGCCACCATGTGCTTGCTCACCGCCTCTTTACCTAACGCGGCGATGATCCACTGTCGCACCGTTCTCGCGTTTAACATAGTTTCCGCCGTGGTGAACGTTTTCGAGACGACCACAACCAACGTCGTTTCCGGGTTCAACCCGTTCAAAGCTCTCGCCACGTCCACCGGATCGACGTTGGCTAAAAACCTCAAATTTCTCCCTTGCGCGTCCGCGGCGTGCGATTGGTTCGTCTTCAACGCCGTGTGCACAAACAACGGCCCTAAAAACGACCCGCCAATCCCAACGCACACGACGCCTGTCAACGGTAATCCGGTGTGCCCGACCCATTCACCGTTTCTCACCCGGTCCGAAAAGTCTTTAATCTTGTCCAACACGTCGTGCACGTCCGGCACGACGTTCGACCCGTCCACGTTGATAACTTTCGACCTCGGCGCTCTCGTCGCGACGTGTAAAACCGCTCTGTTCTCGGTCGAGTTCATCGCCTCCCCTGAAAACATGGCGTTGATTTTCTCTTTCACCCCGCTCGCTCTCGCCAGCGCGTATAACTTCTCCATCGTCTCTTCCGTCACGCGTTGACGCGCGTAATCCACGTACACGCCGTCGTGCTCCAAGGTCAAATTCTCGCACCGATTGTAATCTTTCAACAAATCTCTCAGATGTGTCTTCTCGATATCTTTCACGTGTTCTTTCAAGGCGTTCCATTCTGAAGTGGATGAGATTAACGAACCTTTGTGTTCGGTTTGTAAAACCGCCGTGGCTGCTTTCGATGGTTTCATTATTCTTTTCTTAGTCGTATTCGTTTTATTAGTGATGATCGTTTTCTTGAACAAAGATGATGCGTTTTTATTCAATAACGCCCCCGATGGTGACGATGACATTATCTGTTGTTCTCAAGTTTCTCGTTCTCGCGCGTGTGTGTGTCTTCTGTGAGGGTAACTGACGGAGTGTTTTGTTACGACGGAGAGAAAACGCGAGTGATGATGAGATGAGATGATTAGGATAACGAGAGGTTGAGTCCAGTTTTTTTTTGTGCGAAAAGTCTCCTCACAAGCTGACGAGGCAAAATCTTGTCCCTGGCTCGAAGAAATATCCGCCTCTCGATTTTTCCTTTTTTTCTTTTTTTTTCGAGATTCTCAGGCAAAACAACAATTCATTTTGTCTTAATTTTGTTACCCACAAACAAATGTACAAATTTTTTATATCTGAGAAACGGCTTTTCGATTTTCTCACCAAAATACGAACGAGAAGAGATACACAATATACACTTTCGTCGGTATGCGCGATATGCTCGAGATCGTGCTGCGGAAATCATCCGTCCTCCTTTTATTCTCTGTCGTTTTGCTCGTCTCCTCCTTTTCGGGCGGCTTCACCACGTGTTTCGGTTTAGTGCAACAAAACGAGACCGAGAGCAGCGCGGCGTCGTCTTCTGTATCGTATCGACGCGCTTTGTTGCAGTTGCGGTGCAGAAATCCATGGTGCTTTTTGATTTCGAGAAGACAGAGGGTGAAAATACGCCAGTGCGCGGTGCCTCAGTGCGCGAGGAGAGTGAAACCATTTTCGTGTCGCTCGGAGTATTGCTGCGCGTCGTGGTGCAGAAATCTCCCTTGGGATATGTTGATTAAAGCGCCTCCGCCTTTGTGTCGAGACTGCGTGATCGCGTATAGACCTGGGTGTTGCGGTTGGTGTAAACAAGTTCCAAGTCAGTACTACGGTGGCGTCGTTGGATGCTACAATTGCCTGGCGTACGCTTTGGAGGTGAGATTTGTTCCAATCATTAAACCGATTTACGGTCGATGCGAATACTGCGAGTGGTCGCCGACGCGATACATCTCTTCGCCAACCTTCGTGAACGTCATCAATAACAACGTGAACATCAACATTAACATCTTTCAAAAAACAATCGTGCAACCGTCACAACCGGTGGAAAGTCTCGGCGCTGATGAGTGCCGAAATATTGGAGGATGCGGTTTTGACGCGCCCGCTTTTGATGAGGTGCCTGCGGATGAACCCTTAACGCCGGACGAGGCAGCCGCGGGCGATCCTCAACCGGGAGATTTGTCCGAAGATCAATTGACCGATGCGGTTTTAGACCCGGTGGATGATCCGGTGACCGCAGGAGAGCAAGATCCAGATGCACCCGATCCCATCGAAGGTATAGACGGTGTCGACGTTGACGGCGAAGAAGCGCCCGCTGTTGATGAGGTGCCTGCGGATGAACCCTTAACGCCGGACGAGGCAGCCGCGGGCGATCCTCAACCGGGAGATTTGACAGGAGGAGAGCAGGATTATTCCTCGCAAGAAGAAAGCGGTGGAGGAGAGCAGGATTATTCCTCGCAAGAAGATTACTCCTCCCAAGAAGAAAGCGGAGGCGGAGAGCAGGATTATTCCTCGCAAGAAGATTACTCCTCGCAAGAAGAAAGCGGAAGCGGAGAGCAGGATTATTCCTCACAAGAAGATTACTCCTCCCAAGAAGAAAGCGGAGGCGGAGAGCAGGATTATTCCTCGCAAGAAGATTACTCCTCCCAAGAAGAAGAAGGCGGAGGCGGCGGAGGAGGAGAACAAGAACCTTCGCAAGAAAGCTTTCAGCCTTCTAACTTTGGCGGCGGTACTCTCGAAGGCGGACTTGGAAACGGTGGCGGTCTCGGAAACGCTGGCGGGCTTGGAAACGGCGGCGGTCTTGGAAACGGCGGCGGTGGTCTCGGAGGCGGCGGCGGCGGTCTCGGAGGCGGAGGAGGCGTTGGACTCGGTTAATAAAAATTGATCATATCATCCCGTCGTTCCGAGCCAAACAAAGGGAAGGCGAGACATAAAAGAGAGACATATTAAAAGCACGACGAGAGATGTGCTTCTTCTGCTCGTCAAAAAGACAAAATCTTCGCTCAGCTTGTTGTGATATACATACTACATGTAAGAAGTGATGCATGTGACATTTTTTACATGTATCTGAGTGTCTCGCGTATCTTTTCGTCATTACAAACACACGTTTTAATACCATAACAATGCGCTCTGTTGCGGCTCCTTTGTTAAAGGCGACTTCGTCTTCGTCATCGAGAAGACCTTTACTACGAGGACGACGCAAAACTGCTGTTGCTTCTGTTGCGTCGACGAACGAAACCGAAACAAAAGAAGAAGAAACGAAACGAATTGCAATCGTGTTTGGAGCGACTGGTGGCGTCGGACAACTCGTCTGCGCGAAACTCCTTCTCGACGACAGCAGCAGAAGATACGACGTCGTCCACGCGATGTGCCGAAACCGAGAGACGGGCGAGGCAAAACTTAAGACGAAAAACGCTTCTTCAGCTTCATCATCATCATCATCAACAAACGCAAGATTGCAAGTGACCGAAGTGGATGTCAGAGAGGAAAAGAACGTGGAGAAGGTTTTAGATGCGATAATGATGGAAGGAGGAAAAGAAGCGAAAGTGATGGTGGATATCGTGTGCTGTTTAGGAACAACGGCGTTCCCGTCGCAGCGGTGGAAAGAGAACAACGGGCCGGAACAGACGGACGATATCGCCACCGCGAACGTCATCCGCGCGGCGCAGAAGATTTGCTTTAAAAGGAATACGAGTGATACTAATAACGAGAACAACAGTAAGAGCAGGTTCGTGTTGATCTCCTCGGTTGGGGTGACGAGAACGGATTCAATGCCGTACGTCATCTTGAACTTATTCGGCGTTTTGAAATATAAGCGGAAATCGGAGAAATATTTAGAACAGACGCAGAAAGAAAACGACGATAAATTCGATTACACCATCGTCCGCCCGGGACGACTCACCGACGGCCCGTACACGTCTTACGATTTGAACACGCTCTTAAAAGCCACCAGCTCGGAACGACGTCAGGTGGAAATCAAACGAGGAGACGACTTCGACCCGCAAGAAACGAGTCGAATCGCGGTCGCGGATTGCGTCGCGTTTACTTTGGCGAGCGAGATAGCGAGAAACAAAGCGTTCGTCATCGGCACGAAGGAAGGCGACGGCGGGCCCGAGCGAGACCGAAAGAAGTGGGAAACACTTTTTCAGCAGTCTTTGTTGTAATAATATAATAACAGAAGAGGAGACCAACAACAAAACTCGTTTATGTCATTTCTTTTTTAGCTTTAGATGCTCTACTCTTACCGCTTCGCACGTCAAACTCCTCTCTCGAATATCTCTTATCTCTCCACTTTTCTAACACATCAACACAAAGCAACGATGATATCTTACACGCCGACGACGACGAGAATACTACGACCAAACGCATCGTACTCATCATCATCATCATCCTCTTCTTCTGCGGCGCATCAAAAGTCGTTGTTATTCTCCGCGAGACACAGTTCCTCCTTCTTCGCGTCCTGTTCTTTCCACTCAAAGTCGTCGTTTTCCCCGTCGAAATCAAAATCACATTCGTTCAAAGTCCACGCCTTCCAACTCGGCTCGGTGGACCAAGACGAATTAAACGCACCCAAAATCGACATATCCTTAACCAGGATAAAAAAAGGAACCAAAATCGGCGAAGGCGCGTTCGGGTCGGTGTTTTTAGGAGAGTTGAAAGATGAATCAAAACAAGGAGGGAAAACCACCACAAAAGTGGTGTTGAAATCGATGAACAAAAAAATGGGCAGAGACGTCGATTCGTTTTACCAGGACGAGCTGAACGTTTTGAACCGATTGAAAAACAACGACGGCGCGGCACCATTTTTAGGCGTCGCCGGGGCGAACGTGTACTTAGTGTTCGGGTACCAAGGGTCGACGACGTTGGAGACGTGTTTAAGAAAAGGCGAGAACGGGTGCTTCGGGGAGGTGAAGCGAGCGATGGGAGAACCGAAGGCGACGGACGCGGAGATTTTGAAGTTGGGAGCGAAGACTTTGTTAGAGTCGGTAGGTAAAGTGAACGCGGCGAGCATCGTTCACAGGGACGTGAAACCGGCGAATATTTTAATCGCGGAGGAGAGTTACGGGAAATCTTCGGCGAAGAGGTTCGTCATGATCGACGCCGGCGCGGCGTGCGATTTGAAAATCGGCAAGAAGAGAATCCTCGAGAGCGGGGCGATATTCGACCCGACCTACGGCGCTCCCGAACAGTTCGAAACCACCGGGTCTGGCTACGGTTTTGGCGGCATGACCAAAAACTTGCTCGGCGTAAACTTCGGCGCGAAAATCTCCTCCACCGGCGAAGTCCCGACGGAAAAATTCGACAGCTACTCGTGCGGCATGACCCTCTTACGCTTCGCCGTCCCGCAACTCTACAGCGAAAGCAGCATGAGCTCCATGCGAACGAGTTTAATCCAAACCTACGGAAACGATTTGAGGAAATGGAGAGAGGATGGTGCTCCAGTCAAAGGCGCTCTGTTCACCCAAACCGCGTGCGATTTCACCGTCTTGGACGAGGCGAACATGTGGGACGTCGTCTGCGATTTGTGCGAGAACGATCCCAGGAAGAGAATTAACGTCAAACAAGCCGCGAAAAGAATTAAATAATTTATTAAATTATATATTAGTAGCACACAAATCATCATCATCATCATCATCGTCGTCGTCATCGTTCAGGACCACAAAAAAGACTTAAGAGAGATACTTTGGGGAAACCACACATTACAAAAAGTCATCATTAATCCAAAACAAACAGCGCGAGAGAAAACTTTATACTCTCTCCTAAAAAAAGCCTCGCAAAAGACGAGCGCAGCACGAAAAGGAGGAAGAGGCTTCTCTCTCTCTCGCATTCGCTCTGAGCAGTGGGAGCAAAAGCAAGTCGCGGACGATTATAAAAGCTTTACTATTCTCATCACTTTGGGGAGAAAATGTCATCGACATCAAGCACACCAGCCAAGAAGAAGAAGTTGTTGAAGCAAAACCTGAGAGAAACGACGACTCCGCCGTCGTCTAAACAAGGAGGAGATGGATCGGATTACGAGGACGATTCCTGGGAAAAACCAACGCAAAAAGTGAAGACGCAGAAGAGCACGCCGACGGCGAAGATTCACTTGGGTGGTGGTGGTGGTGGTTCTGGAGGTCCACCAAAGTCTCCCACGGCGGCATCCGCGGCGGCAATGAAACAACAACAACAACGCAAAATCAGCGCCGGGTCCACGTCTTGGTCGGACGAGGATGAAACGGAAGCAGATTTTGACGATTGGAAACCGGGGAAGTCGAAACCGTCGCCGAGGAATTTTGGGGCGAACGCGCAGCACAACGTCTCCTCCTCGAGGAGACCGACGACCGGGTTCGGATCCTCCTCCGATCTCGCGGCTGGCGGGAGGAAAGGTTTCTTTAAGAATAAACGCGTTCGACAGTGCGTGTTGTTGGTTATCATTTTTGCGCTGTTTAGCACGTATTTTAGCGGAAGTGGCGCGAGGAAAGAGAGGAAGAGGATGGAGAGCGTGACGGTGATGGCGTCTTCTTCTTCTTCCGGGGGGGGGTCGGCGCCGAGACGCGCGGGGAGCGGGTCCGCGCCGGCGTCGATTGGATTCGACGCCGCCGCGGCGAGTAAGAAGAAGAGAGCGGAAGGGAAACGAAGCGGGTACGATGTCGCGGATTCCGAGGAGTTGTTGATGGAACAGAGAGAGAAGTACGAGCATCCTCCGGCGGAAGAGGGAGAGGAGGAAGCGCAACCGGAACAGGCGAAGGAAGTGGAGGAGGAGGAGGAAGATTTGGCGGCAACCGCGGAAGAGGAGGTGGAGAAGCAAAGTCATAATCATCATCCGTTCGCGAAGAACGCGTTTGGAGAGACGAACGAAGAAGTCGTGGCGATGGTAAATAGACAAACTCTTCCTCCGAAGGAAGAGGAAGAGAACTCGTCGTCGCAAGTAGACGACGTCGAGGGAGAAGAGAAAAAGGAGGTGGGAGAGGAAGAAGAAAAAGGAGAAGAAGGGGCGTCGCTCGCGAAAACGCCTGAAATTGACGGTGAGTTTGTTCCGAAAGGAGAGGAAGAAGAAGGAAATGACGACTCGAGCAGCGATCACTTGGAATCGTTGAAGAGTAATCACGAAGAAATGAGCGCGCATCCCGACATTGGTAAACTCGTCGGCGCGATTCCGAAAGAAGAGGGAGACGAGGGAGAAGAAGAAGCGAATCATCTCTCTGCTCCTCCGAAACCAGAGTCAAACGCGCCGCCAAAAAAATACACGGAACCTGCGCTCACGAAAGTGCCAACCAAGAATATCGGTAAGCCAAAAGATAAGGTTTTGTATCCACCGCCGGTAGACATAGAAGAAGGAGAGAAAGAAGAGAAAGTAGAGGAAGCTGGTGCCGTGGCGGATGAAGAGAAGAAGGAGGAGAAGACTGATGACGAAGAACTTCCGGAGGACGACGCGAAAAAAATGATGCTCGACGTGAGCAATGCGAGTTCTTCCGAAGGCTTTGATTTTAGCGCCGGTCTCGTCGCGACGGAGGAAAACGCGGACAATGTGCTCAGCGACGCCGAATTATCGGCGATAGAAAAAGAGGAAGACGTCAAGGAGAAGGAATTAGAAAGCGAAGACGAAACGCAAAAGGAGAGAATGGAGAAGTATGATGAAAGTGCGGTCGTGTTAAACTCCGACGAGGACAACTCTTCTGAGACGTCTCCGAAAGAAGAAGATGAAGAAAAAGAAGAAGAAGAAGAGACTTCTAGTAGCGAAGCGGAAGCGGAACCAATTCCGGCAAAGAAGATGAAGCTACCGACGGTTTCGGATAGCGAAATCGACGCGTTCGTGAAAGATGGGACGCTCCTGGCGGAGGAAGAAAAGAAAGAAGAGAAAGTTATCGCTCCAGTCGAACCTGAGAACGATGACGTGCTCGACTTAAAACGTGCTGGTATGGGCGACGAGCTCGGATTCGACTTTGCGGAAGGTTTGAAGCCTGCGACGACGACGACGACGACGATGGAAACGACGATGGAAACGGAAGAGGCGGAAGTGGCGACGGCGGAACCGACAGAAGAAACGGAAGAAACGATGCCGGCAGAGAAGCAAAAAGAAGAAGAGACTGCTCAAGAACAAGAAGGAAAGGAGGAGAAACCCTCCGAAGACGAGAACGAGGACGAGAACTAAATGAAGATTTTAGAATCTGCGTTTTTATTATAATGTCTACTTTTTAAAACCATCTCTCCTTGGTCACGCCCGGTTTATACGGCGCCGTATAGCCTTCCGGTAACGGACGGTCCGGGTCAAGTTTGTGTAACATCGCCTCTTTCTTCCTATAGGCCATGCGCAAATCGTCTTCGGCGAATATGTCCAAATCCATATTCTCAAGCATCGGGTGCACGTTATCTTTGTACCACCGTCGCTGCTTCTCCTTCACCGAGCGTTCTTCAATGTTGAAGACAAACTTATCCGGAATTTTCAAATCCATGACGCCTAAGCCAGCACCTTCGGGATAGCCATTTTCAATTCTACCTTCGAATTCTGCGATCTGTTCTGGAAGCACGATCAATTTGCGCTCTTCTTCGCGCGTCAATTTCTCTCCGCTGTCGCGCTTCTCGTTCAACTCTTGTACAACTTTTTGCATCTTCGGCAACAGGTACGCCTCGTGTTCTTTCCACAACCTCGCGATTTCCATCGCTCGCCATCCTGGATTTTCTCTTTCGTTCATTTTCATGGCCGCGACGGTCCATGGTTCCCAGTGCACGCCTTGTCTTCGCCCTTTTTTCGGCAACACTTTCTCCACTGCGTACTTCCAAGTGTGTTCTTGAAACGAAAGCAAACCAGCGTTATCTTCTTTCGTTCGGCGATCTTTCATCGGTCCGGGCGGGTCGAGACTAATATCGCCGTAGAACTGTTTCAAATATTCAAACTTTTTCAAAGGATCTGGTTCGTTTCGCCAGCCGTTTTGCATTTCCTCCTCTTCCGTCGGCAAAATCTTACACGGCGTGTCTGGACCCGTCTTCGCGTAATCGCCCGCCGGAGGATACTCTTCGAGAATTCGCCGTAATCGATCGCCAGATAACGTTTCATTCGCTACTAATTCTTCCGTTGCTTTCTTAACCGCGGCTTTGTACGCGGTCAAAATGGACTTTGAGTTTTCTCGCGCCTCTTTCATGATTTGAAAGATTTTGCGTTCGGCGTATTGTAAGTGCCCTTTGTCCGTCACTCTCATGTTGCCGGCTAAAATTTTATTTTCTTCCACGTCCACGTTCTCACCGTTGGCGGAAATAGTCGATCGCATGCGTTCGGTTTTCAAATCGTACCCGCTCAAAACCGTCGGGTCGTGCGTGTAAGCGGTCAACATCCCGGGCTGTCCCAAGCCTTGGTTGATCACAACGTTTCGCAACAAGTCGATCGCTTCTTTACCGTAATCGGTGCCGTAGGAAGATACTTCATCGTACACCAATTTTTCAGCTTCAACTCCGGCGGTTAAGACTTCCACGCGTTCCATCAAGCGTTCTCGCGTTGGATACATGTACTCGTTATCGTCGAATCGAGAAAATAACGTCGTCGCCGCTTGAAAGCCTCTCGGAACGATCGAAATGAACTCGCACGGCTCCAACAATTTCGTTTCTTTCCTCAACGTTTCCTGAACCACCGCGCGTCCAACTTCGTGACAGGCAATCAATTTCGTTAAAAGTTCATCTTTGTCGTGCGCCCTGCCTCTCACGCCGTATAAAACGCGATCTGATCCGTACATAACATCTTCCTCTTCGATTTGCGAGCCTTCTCGTCGCACGCAGTGAACCGCGGCTTCATTCACCACCGACGCAATTTCTGCGCCCGTCATTCCCGGTAAATTTCTCGCCAATCTCGCGGTATCGATGTCTGGATTCACGTTTCGTTTTGACAGGTGAATTTGCAAGATTTTTTGCCTCGCGTCCACGTTCGGTTTGTTCACTTCAATCTTACGATCGAATCTCCCGGGCCTTAACAACGCCGGATCTAACAAATCCGCTCTGTTTGTCGCGCCGATAAAAACAACTCCGGTATCCGGCGTGAAACCATCCATCTCCGTCAACAACTGGTTCAACGTTTGCTCGTGTTCTTCTGTTCCTCGCGTTCCGGCGCTCGCCCGCGCGGTACCTAAAGCGTCGATTTCATCTACGAAAATCAAGCACGGTGCGTTCAGGCGCGCGCGTTTGAACAAATCTCTCACTCTCGCCGCGCCAACGCCGACGATAATTTCCACAAATTCCGAACCAGCCATGCTGTAAAACGGCACTTTTGCTTCACCCGCGATTGCTTTTGCGAGCAACGTCTTGCCAACCCCAGGTCCACCTTCCATCAAAATCCCTTTCGGCGGTTTCGCGCCAACCTTCGTAAACGTCGTCGGATCCTTCAAAAACCGAATAATCTCGTCCAAATCCTCTTTAATATTCTCCAAACCACCAATATCTTCTAAAGTGACGTTCACGGTCCCATCTTTTCTGGCGGAAACTCCGGACTGCGCGAACTGTACGGCCTGTATCAAATCCGTCGGGATGGCGTTCTTTTTCATGATGCCTAAATAAATCGACCCCATTAAAAACACAAACCCGCCCACAGCCATACCGATAAACTGTAACTGTCCGTACCTGTTCGTCGCGTATTTTTGGTGGTACGTGTACCAAACACCTCTCTGCTCGGCGATCAACCTACACGCTTTCTCTAACGTCTCCGTCGCCGGTTTCACGATGTACTCCGTATCTTTCGTCGCGACGATTTTCGTCGCGTCTAAACTATCCACCAAATCGTACCCTAACGTCACCTTATACCATCGTTTCCTCGGCATCGTCCTCAACGGCGGCGGTGGCAGATAGCCCCACATGGGTGGTTCCCAAACCTCAAACGTCCTCACCATCCCTCCAGGTTTCGAACTGTTAATCGCCCTCTGAAACTCCCGCATCGGTAACTCCTTCATCCTCGACCACTTTGGTTCCTTCAAATCCAACGGTTCCGCCACCGATTCGTACGTCAAATACGTTTCCGTGCCTCTCGTGTCGTTAATTCTCGGCCCTTGCGTGGCAATCCTCTCCTTCGCTCGTTTGCTGAACAGTTTATAGTTTTTATCCTGCTGTTTTTGCATTTGCTCCCACTTTTCTTGGCTCATGCCTTTTGGTTTTATCTGCCTCGCGACGATATATACTCCGCCGGGGTGTCTTTTTCCTCCTTTTCCTCCTCGCTGCTGTTGACCGTTTTGTCGACGGGTCGTCGTCTGAATCGTCGAAGCTTTCACCGAATTCTCGCGGCGACTGGATAACACCACACTCATCAAAGAAGAAGAATTGATCGACGACATTTGCGCGACGACATTTCTCCTCAAACTCCTCACAGGAGAAGAAGAAGAAGAAGAAGACGTCGCTCCGGTCGAACCGCTCGAAGCTCTCGTCGCGCTGCTGCTGCTAATCATCGTCGTCGCTGAGAAGAGGTTCTCTCTCTCTTCTTTGTCTGCTTCTTAGTAGCCGTCAAATGAGGGAAAAAAGAGGGCAGAATTTTTGAGGGTTTTCCAAAAAAAACGCCTTTTTTATACTAAGAAGAAGAAAGCTTTGGAGATGATCTGATCTGTTATAATAGTTTACTTTGAGCGGCGCGCGAGATTCGTTACGTACTATCTAAATCTATCTATCAATAGCCCCCGCGATTGATTCGTTTCTGCGTTTGAGTCATCTCGGTCGCTTTCGCGGCGAGGTATAAATACGATTTGGAGGAAGAGGAGGAAGAACTTGACGTGTGTTGTTGTCGTTTTAAAGAATAAGAAGAGGAGGAAAACATGCCTCGTCGTAAACACCGTGCCGTGAACGCCTCACGACGATCAATCGCCGCTTTTCGAAGGGCTTCAATGAGAAGCGTTTTTTCGCTTTTTATCTTCTTCTTCTCTTGGTCTTCTTCGTCGTCGTCTTCTTCTTTCGTCGTCATTTTTTACTAAGGAGCAGTCGTATTTTTTGCGGAGTTTTCTCTCTCCCTTTCGGGAAAAATCAATCAGAACATTTATCTTCATTTTCCTCTGTAAAAAAAGACGCACTACGCGCGCTTTGCACGCGCACATAAACACGCAGCGTAGACAACGAATACGAGAACAAAGAGCCCCTCTCTCTCCTCCCGCGAGAGTTATATATATTTTTTAATATAAAAAAAGAAGAAGAGAAAGAAGAAGAAATGGAGACGACAGCTGCGGATTTGACGCAAACGTTGCCACATCGCCTCACCTCTCCGTACTCGAAATGTTTCAATCGAGTGCCGATTATGAGCGTGCACGAGAAAGCGGACGAGAACGGAGGTTTATCTTTAGTCGGTGAAACGCTCGTCATCGGTGGGTGGGTGAAAACCGGTCGAGAAGCAGACGCCGGGAAGATTTTGTTCTTAGAGGTGAACGACGGGTCCACGCCGCAGAGTTTACAAGTGGTCGTCTCGAGCGAGATTTTTTCCTCATCGGAAGATTCTTCTGTGTCTTCATTGGCGGATATGAGACCGACTGGGACGAGCGTGGTTATCGAAGGCGAGATCAAGTTGCCGCCGGAAACGGCCAAAGGGCAAGTGATTGAGCTTCACGCGTCGAGAGTTCTCTCCGTCGGGAAGTGCGACGCGAGCACGTACCCGATTGCAAAGAAGAAGCAAACTTTGGAGTATTTGAGAGATAAGATTCACATGAGACCGAGGACGAACACGATTCAGTCCATAGCGAGAGTTCGGAACGCTTTGGCGTTTGCCACGCACGAGTTTTTCAACCTGCACGGGTTTTGTTACGTGCACACGCCGTTGATTACCAAGAGCGATTGCGAAGGCGCCGGGGAGATGTTTCAAGTGACGACATTGTTGGGCGAGTGCGACGAGGAAGACGGGAAGAAGTTTACGAAGAGTTCCGTGGAAGAAGCGGTGGTGATGGAGAAGAGAGCAGAAACGGCGGCGATCGAGACGAAAATCGCGGAGATGAAACAGGAGGAGAAACCGTCGAAATCGGGTTTGAAGGAACAGAACAAAAAATTGGAACAAGCCAAGAAAGATTTGAGCGAGTTGGAACGCAAGTTTCGTAAAGTTGGAGGTTTACAAAGGAGCGAAGATGGAACGATTGATTATTCCGAGGATTTCTTCGGCGAGAAGACATTTTTGACGGTTTCTGGTCAGTTAGCCGTGGAGACGTACGCGTGCGCTCTGAGCAACGTGTACACGTTTGGGCCGACGTTTCGCGCGGAGGATTCATACACGACGAGACATCTCGCAGAGTTTTGGATGATTGAACCCGAGCTGGCATTTGCGGATTTGAACGACGACATGCAGTGCGCGGAGGATTACGTCAGACACTGCTGCAAATATTTGCTGAAAACGTGCAGAAAAGATTTGGAGTTTTTTCAAAAGATGTACGATAAAAACTGCTTGGAACGCGTGGAAAACGTCGCGAACAATCCGTTCGGGAGAGTTTCGTATACCGAGGCTATTGAGATTTTAAAAGACGCCGTGGAAACGAAGAAGAAAGAATTCGTGTACCCAGTCGAGTGGGGGATCGATTTGGCCACCGAACACGAGCGGTATTTGGCTGAAGAAGTGTACAAGAAACCGGTAGTGGTGTACAACTACCCGAAGGACATCAAGGCGTTTTACATGCGCTTAAATCCGGACGGTAAAACCGTGGCTGCGATGGACATTTTGGTCCCAAAAGTTGGCGAACTCGTCGGTGGTTCCCAGCGCGAGGAGCGATTGGACGTTTTGGAACAACGCATGAAAGATTGCGGCTTGGAGTTGGAGGAGTACAGCTGGTATTTGGATTTAAGACGGTACGGTTCGGTCACGCACTCTGGGTTTGGTCTCGGCTTTGAGCGTTTGATTTTGTTCACCACGGGCATGGAAAATATCAGAGACGTGATTCCGTATCCGAGATGGCCGAAAAATTGCTTAGAAGGGCATTAAGTTCATTGAGTTTACAATAGAGAGAGAGAGAGAGAGAGAAAAAGAAGATGAGAATACCAGAAGAAACGAGCGAGCGATTACGCTCGTACAAACACACAAGAATACTAAATACCAAGAACGCGTTTTGAAGAACGCGGTAAAACTCGCGAGGAAGAAGAAGAAGAATAACAGTATTATTGAACCCTTTTAGTCTTCTTCTTCTTGGTTGTTCTCGTTCCTTTTTCTCTCCTCTCTTTTTGTCCTCGCCAAAGCGTCTCTTTTCTTCTTCCCTTTGTTTTTGAGATGACGTACGCGTTTCGCAGTCTCAATACAGAGTACGAGCTCTTCATTTTGAATTTCGTCACAAAACATCTCACAAAAAAATCAACGAAGAAAAGAGAAAGATGGGCGAAGACAACCCCGCGACGACGACGATTCAGACGACGGAAGAAAAGTTGGACCCTCTGAAATCGATTAAAGATCAGATCGTCGCCTACGACCCGGAAGACAAAGAAGAAAAAGAAGAAAAAGAAAACGACGAGGACAAAGAAGCGGATGGAAATCCGCTGACGAAAGAGCAAGAATCCGAGGCGTTACCGACGTTGAAAAGTGGGCAAAAATATACCTGTTTTACGTGTCAAACGCAAGATTCGTACAAGTGGTTCAAGAGTAAGATGGAAGAGAACGTCGGGAAGGTGATTTGTAAGAGGTGTTATCACAAGGAGTTGGTGGAATTGAGCGATAAAATTTGCGCGGTACGTACACACGTCGCAGAGAGTCCGTCGTTTTTTATTTTTTCCCAAAGGGAAAGGAAGGGTCGTCACCCGAACAAACGAAAAGACTTTTTGTTGTTCACCTTTTTTACTAACTAACGCTCTGATATTATCCCCAAACAACCACAGGCGTGCGGCACCTCGAAAACATCCGGATGTTGGTACCGATCGAAGAAGGACGATTCGAAGTGTTTGTGCCAAAAGTGCTACAAGAAAGAGGCGAGATCGATGGTGGATAAGACGTGCAGAGCGTGCTCGACGACGAAGAGCAGCCAGTGGACGCGTTCGAAGATGATCCCGGGGGCGGATTTGTGCACGCAGTGTTACAGGAAAGAGACGAAGATAAGAGAGGGGAAGATTGACATGGAACAGTTGAAGAAAGAGGCGGGGATTTTGGAGTTGAGGAAGAAATCGGATGATGCCGAGGAGGCTGAGTCTGGGGCGAGCGACGCAACCGCGGCTGGGGGTATCGGAGGAAAGAGAACGCATTTGCCGCACGAAGTCGCGCCACCTCCGCCAAAGAAGGTGAAGAAGTCGTATTACCAAAAAAAGAGACCGGTTATCATCCCGGACATCTCTCCTGAAGATGCGGAGAAGTTGTTGCGCGCAGCGGTCATACCAAAAACAGAGGAAGAGTTGGAGGAGGAAAAGAAGTTTCGCGAGTTGTCTTCAAAGTGTTGCGTCTGCAACTCGGAGGATTTAGACAACAGGTGGAAAGAGAGCGTCTTGCACTTGGAAGGTAAATTGTGCGACATTTGCTATTTCAAGGAGCTGTTGATTCGAGGAGGCTTGCCGCTCACAGCATCTAATTGAGGAGGTGAGGAGGTGGAAGAAGTTGAAAGGACACTTCGAGCGCGCAAAGTAGCGAGAAGAGAGACACGAACATACATTACTATACAATATTACTACTTACTACTAAGAGATATACATCCCAATACAAGCTAATGAACTACTCTCTGCTATGATATTCTACTTTTTTATTATTCGAGACGCATTTCTTTAAATTCGTTGAAATTTGCTCCTTCGTTTTGTTGAAAATTCGGTTGTCCTGTGTTATTAAAGGTTGAAACGTAACGAGCTCCCACGTTAGCGCCTAATGAGTTTGGAATACCGCCGCCGCCGCCGCTTCTGTGATATTCAACACCGGAAGTCATGGTCGGCGGTGGAGCGAGCGGGGCTGGTGCCTCTGCAGCAGTTGATTGCGCTCCCGAGCTACTTTTATCAACCCATTGTTTCAAATTTTCATCGTAATAGAAAGTGTTCTCTGGCAAACCTGCGGTTTCTTGTGGCGCCACTTTCGGACCTTCGTAAGGCTTGTCTGGTATGGGAACTGCCGCAGAGAATAATTTGGAAAATGATTTGACCAGCTTAAAAGGAACTCCAGGTTGTTGTTGTTGTTGTTGTTGTTGTTGTTGGCCAGAGTAAGTCGTTTGCGACAAGGGGGGATAATTTTTCTCTCCTGTATTATTATGACTATTGTTTCCGTGTTCGTCGAGGCTTGCCAGCGAGTGAGACCTCGAATGATTCGCACTCTCGTATGCTGCTGACTGTTGTTGATGGTATGGATTCTGTTGAGGTTGATTCGACACGCTTTCCAAACTCGAACTCGAACCGTATCTTTGATGCTGGAACGCGGTGTCTTGACTGCTCGATCTTTGATGATGAAACTGCTGCGGCGGCGGAGTATCATCGAGGCCACGACTACCGATCACATCACCATCGTCACCTCCAAACAGCGCATCTACTGTTCCTCCAACGAATCTTGAAAGTCCTCCCGCTATCTTTTTACCGACATTCGCAATTTTTCCTTTAATGACGCCCTGACCGAGCTTTTCTCTGATTCGTTTTTCTAAATCTGCTGCTTCCGCTAAGATGACATCGACGCTTACCCCCGAATCACTGCGAGAGTCGTCTCGTACGAGCTTGAGATATTTCTGAACGTTCTTGAGCGTCGCAAGAGCGACGTGAAAGTGACCAAAATCGGCTAAAAGCACACAGTAGGAAACTTTCATCCTTTGATGAGGTATAAGCACCGACAACGAAGCTTTCAAAGCTTCGCTACCTTTGCCTTCGGCAAAGGAGAGCATGATTCTTTCCGCAATTAAGGAGCGGTGATACGAGCGAGGGTCTCGACAAGGATTCTCGTTACTCCCGATTAAGCGCATACGCGCTGCATCGTTCGGCCAAACGTCACCAGAAAGAAGATAACATAAATGAGCGATGCCCAAATAATTGCTCTCTCGGTAAGCATCGCCAAGAGTAATTAATCCATTCGTTATCGTTTTATCTCGTTCGTTCGAGTTTAAGGAAACCATGGCGATCACCTCTCTCCATCTGTCAGAAAGTGCAATGTTCTCATTGTTTCTCGTTATTAGATCCTTGACGGCAACGTCTGCTCGTCCGATTGAAAGTAATTCAAGCACTCGCAAAGGTGTCCCAACTTGCATAGTTTCCTGAATAGCTCTCAAACAAGTATCTGATATAATCGTCTCATCGCGAGTCAGTCTGGCAACTTTTACAGCCATGTTCCACAACTTATGCGTGTGTGCAATATCTAGAGCAGCGATAGTGTTTCCTATTGATATCTGCCGTTCAATCTCCATCAGTATTGAAGGCGACGCATCTCGCTCGGAAACAGACGCACTTGTCAACGACGAAGGAGAACTGTCGGCGCGATTTTGAACGTGGAGAACACTCGCCACTTCAGCTTTAAACGCAACTTCACCAAAACTTCGCAACGAGTCGAACGTTTTCTTTCTCGAAAGAAAGAGAGACAAAATTCTCCACATCTCGCTCTCTCCTATCGTTTGCGATGAATTATTTGCCAAACGTTCACACTTGGAGGACAAACTCTCATCGGTCATTAAATTCTCAGAGTTGCTCAAAAAGAACGTCTCATCGCTCGCAACCTCGACAAATTCGCGAGCACCAAAGTCGTCGCTAGATCTAAACATGTCATGAATAGAATGTGTGCACAACGAAAACAAATTTTCGTGCGCTTGAGACACCGTTGCGAGCGTACCACCAAAACCAAACACGATGCAGCGATGAGGAGGTTTTCCATCCGGAGATCGAACGGTTCCAGGTTGCGCGTGTGCTTGAATTGAGCTGTTGCTCACGTGACTACTGCTGTTGTGCTGCTGAAATTGTTGCGGCTGATTTTGTGGAGATGGCATGATTGGTGGTGGCACTCCAAAATCGCTCGGAGGCTCGTACGCCACAGTCGCTTGAGCTGGGACGAGAGGAGGTACTCCAAAATCGCTCGGAGGCTCGTAAGCCACAGCCGCTTGAGCTGGAACGAGAGGAGGTACTCCAAAATCGCTCGGAGGCTCGTACGCCACAGCCGCTTGAGCTGGAACGAGAGGAGGTACTCCAAAATCGCTCGGAGGTTCGTATGCCACGGCATGACTATTCTGCGCTTGAGCTGGGACGAGAGGA
>Ga0209090_10000561_pt1 | contig 23325 bp, 15 predicted proteins | sample ArcticOcean_MG_C_9_FD_187432 | JGI IMG/M metagenome (GOLD analysis project Ga0209090, IMG submission 187432) | Marine microbial communities from western Arctic Ocean - ArcticOcean_MG_CB2_152 (SPAdes) (version 2) | ecosystem: Environmental > Aquatic > Marine > Oceanic | place: Arctic Ocean... | reverse complement strand
ATTGACTCGTGTTTGTGCAGAAGCTTTTGGTGGAGAACTAAAAGACTTCTCTCAAATCGACAACGCACCTGAAGAGCGCGAGCGTGGTATCACCATCGCCACTTCACACGTTGAGTATGATTCTGAGAATCGTCATTACGCCCACGTTGACTGTCCAGGACACGCCGATTATGTGAAGAACATGATCACTGGTGCTGCACAAATGGACGGTGCTATTTTGGTATGTGGCGCAACTGATGGCCCAATGCCTCAGACCCGTGAGCACATCCTTTTGTCACGTCAGGTAGGTGTACCTTACATCGTGGTATTCCTAAACAAGTCAGACTTGTTGGCTGAAGATTGCGGCGGCGCAGACTCAGAAGAATACGCAGAGATGCTAGAGCTTGTTGAAATGGAGCTTCGTGAGTTGCTAGACGAGTACGAATTCCCAGGCGACGACACGCCAATCATCCCAGGATCTGCCTTGATGGCGTTGAACGGTGAAGACACTAACGAAATGGGAACTACTGCAGTACGTAAGTTGGTTGACGCGCTAGACAGCTACATCCCACAGCCAGAGCGTGCGATCGATGGTGATTTCTTGATGCCTATCGAAGACGTATTCTCAATCCAAGGCCGTGGTACCGTAGTAACAGGCCGTATTGAACGTGGCATTGTTAACGTTGGTGACGACATAGAAATGATCGGTATCAAAGACACTACCAAGTCTACTTGTACTGGTGTTGAGATGTTCCGTAAGTTGCTAGACGAAGGTCGTGCAGGTGAAAACGTTGGTGTACTACTACGTGGTACTAAGCGTGAAGAAGTAGAGCGTGGTCAAGTATTGGCTAAGCCTGGTTCAATTACTCCTCACACTAAGTTTGAAGCTGAAGTATATGTGCTAGGCAAAGATGAAGGTGGACGTCACACTCCTTTCTTTAAGGGATATCGTCCACAGTTCTACTTCCGTACAACGGACATCACAGGTGCATGTGAATTGCCAGCAGGCGTAGAAATGGTTATGCCTGGTGACAACATTCAGATGGTTGTTGAGTTGATCAACCCAATCGCTATGGATGAAGGTTTACGCTTCGCCATTCGCGAAGGTGGACGTACAGTTGGCGCTGGAGTTGTAGCTAAAATCCTAGCGTAATTTAAGCTGATGATGTGCAGGCAGTTAGCTCTAACTGCTTGCAAAAAACATGGGACACGTATAATATACGCGTCCCATACTTTTGGCATGTTTTAAATTGTCATGCGGAAAGATGTTCTAGGCCAGTAGTTCCAACGGCAGAACGTCGGTCTCCAAAACCGAATGTTGGGGGTTCGAATCCCTCCTGGCCTGCCATATTTTGAATACTCTTGGTTGTATAGCCAAAAGTGTAAAGTACAGTTAACTTGAGGCTCCAAAATGAGCGCTACACCAACTACACAGAACTCACGTTTTGACACCATTAAGTGGCTATTTGTTCTGGCTTTAGTGATTGCTGGTGTTGTAGGTAACTCTGTATATTCTGATCAATCCTTGTTGTACCGTACGTTGGCTTTAGTGGCTTTGGCGGGTGTAGCTTTGTTTGTAGTATTACAAACAGCTAAAGGCAGGGGTTACGCGGTTAGTTTTAAAGAAGCTCGCAAAGAAATCCGTAAAGTGGTTTGGCCTAATCGGCAGGAAACCACACAAACTACACTCATTGTAGTGGTTGTGGTGTTGATAATGGCTTTGGTTTTGTGGGGTCTGGACTCATTTTTGAGTTGGGCTGTTTCGTCTTTAATTGGCTAGTCAGCTTAAAAAGTTTAGTTAGGGAATTATCATGGCAAAGCGTTGGTACGTTGTTCACGCATACTCAGGTTACGAGAAGCAAGTTATGCGCGCCTTGCATGAGCGCATAGAGCGTTTTGAAATGCAGGATGTGTTTGGCGATGTTTTGGTGCCAACAGAGGAAGTGATCGAAATGCGCGCCGGCAAAAAGCGTCGCAGTGAGCGTAAATTCTACCCTGGCTACGTGCTAGTGAATATGGAATTGAACGACGATACTTGGCACATGGTTAAAGAAACCCCTCGCGTAATGGGTTTTATTGGCGGTACAGCAGACAGGCCGGCCCCTATTACCGAGAGTGAAGCTAATGCCATCTTGGAACGTGTTGAGTCTGGTGCAGAAGCGCCTAGACCTAAGACTATCTTCGAGCCAGGCGAAATGGTTCGTGTTGTTGATGGGCCGTTTGCAGACTTTAACGGGGTGGTAGAAGAAGTGAATTACGAGAAGAGTCGACTACAAGTAGCCGTACTCATCTTTGGCCGTTCAACACCGGTCGAATTAGAATTTATTCAGGTCGAAAAGGCCTGATCGTTGGCAGCCTAGGCTGCCATCATTAGACCCTGGAGCCGGTAACGGCTCCCAGAGTTTTTGCGCATTCAGCAATAGCGGAATGTTTATTGAATAGGGGAGCTGTTGTTTGCTCTTCAAGTGTCGCCAAGGTGGTAACTTGAAGGATAAAGAAGGCGTTACTACCCATTAGGAGATCACCATCATGGCTAAGAAAGTACAAGCCTACATTAAGCTACAGGTTGCTGCCGGCAAGGCCAACCCAAGTCCACCAGTAGGTCCTGCATTGGGCCAACATGGTGTAAATATCATGGAATTCTGTAAAGCCTTTAATGCTCAAACTCAGAGCATGGAAGCAGGTATGCCTGTACCTGTAGTTATTACAGTATACGCAGATCGTAGCTTTACCTTCATCACTAAGACTCCTCCAGCCGCAGTATTGCTAAAGAAGGCCGCAGGGCTAAAGAGTGGTTCTGGTCGTCCTAACACTGAAAAAGTGGGCACTGTAACTCGAGCGCAGTTGGAAGAGATTGCTACCGTTAAGATGGAAGACTTAACTGCTGCTGACATGGATGCAGCTGTACGTACTATCGCGGGCAGTGCTCGTTCTATGGGTTTAAATGTAGAAGGTGTTAACTAATGGCTAACATGACTAAACGTGCTAAAGCGATCGCTGAAAAGATTGAACTAGGCAAAGTATATGAGATCAACACAGCCGTTGATCTATTGACCGAATTATCTACCGTTAAGTTCGCTGAAGCGATTGATGTGGCTATTAACTTGGGCGTTGACCCACGTAAATCTGACCAGGTTGTTCGTGGTTCTACTGTGCTGCCTAATGGTACTGGTAAAGACGTTCGTGTTGCTGTTTTCACCCAAGGTGAGAACGTTGAAAAAGCAACAGCTGCTGGTGCTGACATTGTAGGTATGGAAGATCTAGCTGCAGAAATTAAAGCCGGTAAGATGGATTTTGACGTAGTAATTGCTACTCCAGATGCTATGCGCGTTGTGGGTCAGCTAGGCCAGGTTCTTGGCCCTCGTGGCTTGATGCCTAACCCTAAGGTTGGCACGGTAACACCGGATGTAGCAACCGCCGTTAAAAACGCTAAGTCGGGCCAAGTACGCTACCGTACAGACAAGGCCGGCATTATTCATTGTTCTCTAGGTAAGGTAGGTTTCTCTGCAGATGCAGTGAAAGAAAACCTAATCTCCCTTTTGGGTGACCTTAAGAAGATGAAGCCAGCTTCTGCTAAAGGCGTTTACGTGCAGAAAGTCACCCTCTCAACCACCATGGGCCCAGGCCTTTCGGTTGATCACGGTGCTGTTAAGTTCTAACGCATTTGGCTCTCCGTGTGGGAGCCATGTTAAGGGTCGCGGTGATGTTAGCTTGTGCCCTTAACAAACCAAACTTTGGGGTCTTGTACTTGTACAAGGCTGTCAAAGACCGTAGGTGGTTTTGATCCTCTTGGTGATAAACCTTAATGATTGCCTACGCAGACGGTGAACCCGATTCAGAATTTTGAATCCAACACCGTTATTAGGTTCTTATGCTTACCTAGCGCAAGCCAAGTAAAGATAAGGAGTTGGATAATTTTTTCAGGAGAAATAGCGTGGCTATAGGTCTCGACGACAAGAAAGCGATTATCGCAGAAGTCAACGAAGCAGCCACCAGTGCTCTATCTGCAGTTGTAGCCGATTCACGCGGCGTTACTGTAGGTGACATGACTGCTCTTCGTAAGCAAGCTCGCGAGAATGGCGTAACCCTACGGGTTGTGCGTAACACTCTTGCTAAGATTGCCGTAGAAGGCACGGATTACGCGTGTTTGCAGGACTCCTTCAAAGGTCCAAGCATTATTGCATTTTCTAACGAACACCCAGGCGCTGGCGCCCGCTTGTTCAAAGACTTTGCAAAAGGCAACGGCAAATTTGAAGTGAAAGCACTGGCGTTTGAAGGCAACCTTATGGGTGCCGATCAAATCGACGTATTGGCATCTTTGCCAACATACGACGAAGCAATTGCTAAGTTGATGAGCGTAATGCAAGGTGCAACCAGCAAGCTGGCACGTACCCTAGCAGCAGTTCGCGATCAAAAAGAACAGGAAGCCGCTTAAATCTACTGGCCTACTTAGGCTGGGTTTAAACCGACTTTACGAATGAACAAATGACCCATGTGGGTCTTATTAAAGAGTAGGAATTGTTATGTCTATCACTAAAGACGATATCATCAATGCCGTAGCCGACATGTCTGTAATGGACGTGGTTGAACTTATCTCCGCTATGGAAGAGAAGTTCGGTGTTACTGCTGCAACTGCATCAGCTGGCCCAGCTGCCAGTGGTGACGCTGGTTCAGCAGCCGTAGAGCAAACTGAATTCGACGTAATTCTAGTTTCTGGCGGCGAAAAGAAAGTTGCAGCTATTAAGGCTGTACGTGGCGCAACTGGTCTTGGCTTGAAAGAAGCTAAAGGCCTAGTTGAAAGTGCTCCAGCAGCAGTTAAGGAAGGTCTTTCTAAAGAAGACGCTGAAGCCCTTAAAGCTGAACTTGAAGCATCTGGTGCTACTGTAGAAATTAAGTAAGCCATCTTTTTAGATGTGCTTGCTTGGGCCTATATTCCTTACGGAACAATGGGTTTGACTGCACACGGCTGGTGGCATATTTGCCACCGGCCTTTTTCGGTTCTATAGCGCTGGCTTTTTACGCCGTGTTTTATAACCAAAAAAGGCTGGATCAAAGTGGTTTAAACCCTTTGTCAGCACTGTTTTGCGGGGAGTATGCCCCCGTCGCCTAGGGTGGAACCAGTATATTTGGACATTTGTCCGACCAATTTAACGGTCTGAATACAGACCCAAATCGGGGATTTTTGATGCCTTACTCATACACTGAGAAAAAACGTATCCGCAAGGATTTCGGCAAGCTGCCTCCGGTGATGGATGTGCCTTATCTGTTGGCCATCCAGATCGACTCCTACCGCAAGTTTTTACATTCTGGTCACGGTGTTGACCAACGTAAAGATCTAGGTCTTCATGCTGCTTTTGAATCTGTTTTTCCCATTGTCTCTTTTTCTGGCAATGCGTCTTTAGAATATGTTACCTACAAGCTTGGCGAACCTGTTTTTGACGTTAAAGAATGTCAGTTACGCGGTGTCACTTATGCTGCACCATTACGTGTTAAAGTGCGCTTAGTGATCTATGATCGCGACTCCAAGGCTAAGGCTATCAAGGACATCAAGGAACAAGAAGTCTACATGGGCGAAATGCCTTTGATGACGGACAATGGTACCTTTGTTGTTAACGGCACAGAGCGTGTTATCGTTTCTCAGTTACACCGTTCACCTGGTGTATTCTTCGACCACGACAAGGGCAAGACCCACAGTTCTGGTAAGTTGCTATATAACGCCCGTGTTATTCCTTACCGTGGTTCTTGGTTGGACTTTGAGTTCGACCCTAAAGATACTCTATTTGTACGTATCGACCGTCGTCGTAAGCTACCTGCATCTATCTTGTTACGTTCTTTGGGCTACACCAGCGAACAAATCATCGAAACGTTCTTTGATAATGTCGATGTGACGATTACTGAAGAAGGCTTCACCATGACTTTGGTGCCTAGCCGTTTACGTGGCGAAACAGCAACCTTCGACATTGTCGATCAAAAAGGGTCTGTATTGGTTGAAGAAGGTCGTCGTGTTACTGCGCGCCACATCAAGCAAATGGAAAAGATTGGCTTAAAGCAGCTGCAAATTCCAGAAGCCTACCTAGTAGGCAAGAAAATGGCCCGCGATCAGATTAACCCTGCTACTGGTGAGTTAATCTGTGACTGTAACACCGAAGTGACGCAAGAATTGCTAGTTGCCCTTCGTGCAGCAGGCGTCACTGCGTTGCCATTGATTTACAGCAACGATTTAGATTGTGGCCCGTTCATGTCGGATACGCTGACCGCTGATCCAACCCGCACGCAGCTAGAAGCATTGGTAGAAATTTACCGCATGATGCGTCCCGGTGAGCCACCAACCAAAGAATCTGCAGAAAACTTGTTTAACAACTTGTTCTTCACCAGCGAGCGTTACGATTTATCCGCCGTTGGCCGAATGAAGTTCAACCGTCGTTTAGGTCGCTCTGAAACTACCGGTGAAGGTGTGTTGGGCGACCAAGACATCGTTGCTGTAATGCAAACCCTCATCTCCATTCGTAATGGTAAGGGCATAGTGGATGATATTGACCACTTGGGTAACCGTCGTGTTCGTTCTGTAGGCGAGATGGCAGAAAACCAATTCCGCGTTGGTCTAGTCCGTGTAGAGCGTGCTGTTAAAGAACGTCTAAGCATGGCTGAGTCTGATGGTCTTATGCCACAAGATTTAATCAACGCTAAGCCAGTATCTGCGGCTATCAAAGAATTCTTTGGTTCCAGCCAATTATCCCAGTTTATGGATCAAAACAACCCGTTATCGGAAGTGACACATAAACGCCGTGTTTCTGCCTTAGGCCCAGGTGGTTTGACCCGTGAACGTGCAGGCTTTGAAGTGCGTGACGTACATCCGACTCACTACGGTCGTGTTTGTCCTATCGAAACGCCAGAAGGTCCAAACATTGGTTTGATCAACTCTTTGGCTACCTATGCCCGCACTAACGATTACGGTTTCTTAGAAACGCCGTACCGTAAAGTAGTGGCTGGTAAAGTAACCGCCGATATCGAGTACTTGTCTGCAATTGAAGAAAGCCAACACATCATCGCCCAGGCTAACGCCAAGCTTGATGCCAAGAACAATCTTTCTGAAGACTTAGTCACTGTACGTCACGAAAACGAATTCACCTTGATGTCGCCAGACAACGTAGATTACATGGACGTGTCTCCACGTCAGGTGGTGTCTGTAGCGGCTTCATTGATTCCGTTCTTAGAGCACGATGATGCTAACCGTGCCTTAATGGGCTCGAACATGCAACGTCAAGCGGTACCAACACTACAGGCGCAAAAACCTTTAGTAGGTACGGGTATGGAGCGTCACGTAGCCCAAAACTCTGGTGTATGTGTTGTAGCTGCTCGCGGCGGTGTGATTGAATCGGTTGATGCTACACGTGTTGTAGTTAAGGCTCATGATGCCGAAACAGAAGTGGGTGATGCAGGTGTTGATATATATAACCTGACTAAGTACACCCGCTCTAACCAGAATACCTGTATTAACCAACGTTCTATCGTTAACCTAGGCGATACTGTTGCCCGTGGTGACGTATTGGCCGATGGACCATCTGTTGATCTTGGCGAGTTAGCCTTGGGTCAGAACATGCGTATTGCCTTTATGCCTTGGAATGGTTACAACTTCGAAGACTCGATCTTGATCTCTGAGAACGTGGTTAAAGAAGACCGTTTCACTACTATCCATATTCAGGAATTGACCTGTGTGGCTCGTGACACCAAACTAGGCAGTGAAGAAATCACCTCTGATATTCCTAACGTGGGCGAAAGCGCACTAGCGAAGTTAGACGAAGCTGGCATTGTGCACATTGGTGCCGAAGTGGGCCCTGGTGACATTCTAGTTGGCAAGGTAACGCCTAAAGGTGAAACTCAGCTTACCCCAGAAGAAAAGCTTTTACGTGCTATCTTTGGTGAAAAAGCCTCAGACGTTAAAGACACTTCCTTACGTGTTAAAACTGGAACCAAAGGTACGGTCATCAACGTGCAAGTGTTTACTCGTGACGGCGTTGATAAAGATCAACGTGCGGTTGCCATTGAACAAATGCAGTTGGATCAAGAGCGTAAAGACATCAATGACCGATTCCGTATTGTAGAGTCGGCCACATACGAACGTTTATCGGCGGCCCTAATTGGCAACGCAGTAAACGGTGGCGCTGGCTTCAATAAGGGTGACGTTATTACGGCTGACAACTTAACGGAAGTTGACCGTGCCGATTGGTTCATGTTGCGCATGGCGGATGACGCTCTTCAGCAGCAGCTAGAACTAGCGCAGCAGTCTTTAGAAGAAACCCGCCTTGATCTAGATGCTAAATTTGAAGACAAGAAGAAGAAGCTACAAACTGGTGACGACCTAGCACCTGGTGTGTTGAAAATAGTTAAGGTTTACGTTGCTGTTAAGCGTCGCATCCAGCCGGGCGATAAGATGGCTGGCCGTCATGGTAACAAGGGTGTTATCTCTGTAATCATGCCGGTTGAAGATATGCCTTTTGATGAATTTGGCAAGACTGTAGACATCGTTTTAAACCCGTTAGGTGTGCCTTCGCGTATGAACGTTGGTCAGATCCTAGAAACCCATATGGGTATGGCTGCCAAAGGCTTAGGTGAACGCATTGAAGAAATGATGATGCAAGAACGCGCCAAGTCTGTCAAAGGAATTCGTGCTTTCTTAGACCAAATCTATAACGACGGCAATTGCTATCGATCTGAAGATCTTAATAGCTTCAGCGATGACGAGATCCTTGAATTGGCTAAAAACCTTAAAGCTGGTGTGCCTTTAGCAACACCTGTATTTGACGGCGCCGAAGAAAACGAAATTAAGCGTTTGTTAGAGCTTGGTGGTTTAGATCGTTCTGGTCAAACTTGGTTATACGATGGTCGTACAGGTGATAAGTTTGATCGTCCTGTTACCGTAGGTTACATGTACATGTTGAAGTTGAACCACTTGGTTGACGACAAGATGCACGCCCGCTCTACCGGTTCATACAGCCTTGTAACTCAGCAGCCACTAGGTGGTAAAGCTCAGTTTGGTGGTCAGCGATTTGGTGAGATGGAAGTTTGGGCCCTAGAAGCATACGGCGCCGCTTACACCTTGCAAGAAATGCTAACAGTTAAGTCTGATGACGTGAATGGCCGTACTAAGATGTATAAGAACATTGTAGATGGTGACCATAGCATGGAACCAGGTATGCCTGAATCCTTCAACGTATTGGTTAAGGAGATTCGATCTCTGGGCATCGATATTGAGTTGGAATCTGACTAAGACATTAAGGTAGGAGAAGGCAATGAAAGACTTATTAAAATTATTGAAAGCCCAAGGTCATTCCGACGAATTTGACTCTATCCGTATTGGTTTGGCGTCGCCAGAAATGATCCGATCATGGTCCTTTGGTGAAGTAAAAAAGCCAGAAACCATTAACTACCGTACCTTCAAGCCAGAGCGTGAAGGGTTGTTCTGTGCCAAAATTTTTGGCCCAGTAAAAGACTATGAATGTTTGTGTGGTAAGTACAAGCGTTTGAAGCATCGTGGGGTGATCTGTGAAAAGTGTGGTGTAGAAGTTGCATTGGCTAAAGTACGCCGTGAGCGTATGGGCCACATTGAACTGGCTAGCCCAGTTGCACACATCTGGTTCCTTAAATCATTGCCTTCACGTATTGGTTTATTGCTAGACATCACTTTGCGTGACATTGAGCGTGTGCTTTACTTCGAAAGCTATATTGTTATCGATCCAGGCATGACCACCCTTGAGCGTGGTCAGATGATGAACGATGAGCAGTACTTTGAAGCCATGGAAGAATTTGGCGACGACTTCGATGCGCGCATGGGTGCCGAAGCAATTCAAGCATTGTTGAAAGAATTGGATATGGCCCAGGAAGCGGCCCAGTTGCGTGAAGACATTCCAGCGACTAACTCTGAAACTAAAATCAAGAAACTATCTAAGCGCTTAAAGTTGATGGAAGCCTTCTTGGCTTCTGGTAACAAGCCAGAATGGATGGTGTTAACTGTGTTACCTATCTTGCCACCGGACTTACGTCCGTTGGTTCCGCTAGATGGTGGGCGTTTTGCAACCTCAGATTTGAACGACTTATACCGTCGTGTGATCAACCGTAATAACCGTTTGAAGCGTTTGTTGGATTTGAGCGCACCGGACATCATCGTACGTAACGAAAAACGTATGTTGCAAGAGTCTGTAGATGCCTTGTTGGATAACGGCCGTCGTGGCCGTGCCATCACTGGTTCTAACAAGCGTCCGTTGAAGTCTTTGGCAGATATGATCAAAGGTAAGCAAGGTCGTTTCCGTCAAAACCTATTGGGTAAGCGCGTAGACTATTCTGGCCGTTCCGTTATCGTGGTGGGTCCATACTTGCGTTTGCACCAGTGTGGTTTGCCTAAGAAAATGGCCTTGGAATTGTTCAAGCCCTTCATCTTCTCTAAGCTAGAACTGCGTGGTCTTGCTACCACCATTAAAGCTGCTAAAAAGATGGTAGAGCGTGAAACTGCTGAAGTTTGGGATATTCTTGCTGAAGTAATCCGCGAACATCCAGTGATGCTTAACCGTGCACCCACTCTTCACCGTTTGGGTATCCAAGCTTTTGAACCAGTATTGATCGAAGGTAAAGCCATTCAGCTTCACCCCCTCGTTTGTGCGGCATACAACGCCGACTTCGACGGTGACCAAATGGCTGTGCACGTGCCGCTAACTATTGAAGCTCAGCTTGAATGTCGTGCCTTGATGATGTCTACCAACAACATCTTGTCACCAGCAAACGGCGACCCAATTATTGTACCTTCCCAGGACGTTGTATTGGGCATCTACTTTATGACTCGTGACCGTATCAACGCTAAAGGCGAAGGTATGGTGTTTGCTAACGTGGCTGAAGTGCAGCGTGCCTATGGCGCCAAGCATGTCGACTTGCAAGCCAAAATTAAGGTTCGCGTAGCCGAATATACCAAAGCTGAAGACGGTTCAATGGAAGCTACCCACACGGTGACTGATACCACTGTTGGTCGTGCAATTTTGTCCGAAATCATGCCTAAGGGTCTGCCCTACAGTTTGATCAACCAGACCATGAAGAAGAAAGGTATCTCTACCTTAATTAATGCTTGTTACCGTAATGTTGGACTCAAAGAAACGGTTATCTTTGCTGACCAATTGATGTACACCGGCTTTGCTTACGCTACCCGTTCTGGTGCTTCTGTAGGTGTTAACGACTTTGTTATCCCAGAAAAGAAAGAAATTATTATCAACGGTGCTGAAGATGAAGTGCGCGAGATTGAAGCACAGTTCCGCGACGGTTTGGTAACCCAAGGAGAAAAGTACAATAAGGTCATCGATATTTGGTCCCGTGCTAACGAACTCGTTGCCAGCGCCATGATGGACAGCCTGAAGATCGATACCGTCATTAACGCCGCAGGCGAAGAAGTTGAACAAGAGTCGTTTAACTCTGTTTATATGATGGCCGACTCCGGTGCTCGTGGCAGTGCCGCGCAGATGCGTCAGTTAGGTGGCATGCGTGGTTTGATGGCTAAGCCAGATGGTTCCATTATCGAAACACCAATCACAGCTAACTTTCGTGAAGGCCTTTCAGTACAGGAATATTTCATCTCTACTCACGGTGCTCGTAAGGGTTTAGCCGATACGGCATTGAAAACAGCTAACTCGGGTTACCTAACCCGTCGACTAGTGGACGTGGCACAAGACTTGGTTGTTACCGAAGTGGATTGTGGTACCGAAGCTGGTTTGACTATGCTACCTGTCATTGATGGTGGTGATGTACGGGTACCATTAGGTGACCGTATTTTGGGTCGTATGATTGCAGAAGATGTGATTAACCCAACCACGGGTGTCCTGTTGATTGCTAAAAACACCTTAATTGACGAGGCTTGGGTTGAGCGTTTAGAAAATGACGAAAGCCTATCTTCCGTAGACGAAGTGAAAACTCGCTCTCCAATTACTTGCGACACGCGTTACGGTATTTGTGCTAGCTGCTACGGACGCGACTTAGGTCGTGGCCACTTGGTTAACATCGGTGAAGCTGTGGGCGTAGTTGCCGCGCAGTCTATCGGTGAGCCAGGCACACAGCTAACCATGCGTACCTTCCACATTGGTGGTGCTGCGTCTCGAGCTGCAGCTGAAGATAAGATTCAAGTGAAGAACGGTGGTGAAATCCGTTTACATAACTTGAAGGCTGTGACCCGTTCTGACGGCAACATGGTAACCACCTCTCGTTCTGTAGAAGTGGGCGTAACTGATGAACACGGTCGTGAGCGCGAACGTTATAAGCTACCATACGGCTCATTGATTCAAGTGACTGATGGCGCCCGTGTAGAAGCTGGTGAACTTGCAGCAACTTGGGATCCGCATACTCACCCAATTGTTTCAGAAATGGCGGGAAAAGTGCAGTTTGTGGGGTTAGATGAAGGCCTTACCATTAGTCTTCGGACCGATGATTTGACGGGTCTTAGTTCTATCCAAGTTTTAACTGTAGGCGAACGCCCAGCGGCAGGTAAAGACTTACGCCCAATGATCAAGTTGGTTGATGCTAAAGGCAACGATATTATTAATCCAGAATCTGGAGCTCCAGCCCAATACCTTCTTCCTGGTGGCGCATTACTGTCCATTATCGACGGTGGTCAGGTAGAAATTGGTGACGTAGTTGCTCGTATCCCACAAGAAAGTGCAACCACTAAGGATATCACTGGTGGTCTACCTCGTGTTGCTGACTTATTTGAAGCACGTAAGCCAAAAGAAGCTGCCATCTTGGCAGAAGTGTCTGGTATCGTAAGCTACGGTAAAGAAACTAAGGGTAAGAATCGTCTAGTGATCACGCCTACAGATGGCAGTGACAACTACGAAGAGCTGATTCCTAAGTGGCGTGTACTTAACGTGTTTGAAGGTGAAACGGTAGTGAAGGGCGAAGTTATTGCCGACGGACCATTCAACCCACATGACATCTTGCGTATTTTGGGTGTTGAAGAGCTCGCTCGCTACATCACCACCGAAGTGCAAGACGTATACCGTCTGCAAGGTGTAGTGATCAACGACAAACACATTGAAGTTATCGTACGTCAGATGTTACGTAAGGTTGATGTGGTTGCTTCTGGCGACACTAACTTGATCAAAGGTGATCAGGTTGAATACACTCGCTACTTAGAAGCAAACGAGAAAATGGTTGCAGAAGACAAGATTGTGTCCCACATGCAGCGCGTATTGTTGGGCATTACCAAGTCTTCTTTGGCAACTGAATCCTTCATTTCTGCGGCGTCTTTCCAAGAGACTACCCGTGTATTGACCGAAGGTGCAGTAACTGGCAAGAAGGACCACCTACGTGGCCTCAAGGAAAACGTGGTTGTAGGTCGCTTGATCCCAGCTGGTACTGGTTTGGCATATCACTCAGAGCGCAAGCGCAAACGCCAAGAGCAGCGTGCTGCTGAAGGCGTTTCAACTGTAAGTGCAGAAGAAGTGCAAGCTGCACTGACTGAAGCACTGCGTGCTGAGATGACGGCTAGCTAGGTTGCCTGTCGCTAAACTTCACAGAGTTATTTGAAACCAGTGAAGCCACCAAAAGCCCGACTTGTTCGGGCTTTTTTGTGCCTGCAGATAAAATTCTACTTTTTATCAGCTAGTTGGATAAATTTAGAGCCCCATATCTGCAAGGAAAAAGGCGCCTAGAGCCGCTGTGGCAAGCACCTTAGGAATCTTCCATCGCTTCTTTAGTAACAACCATCCACTTAGTAAAGCCAGTATCACAGCACTGACATCTAACGATGATAACTGTGGCAGCCAAAGTGTGAGGACGCCATACTTTAACGGGGTAACTTGCTGAAAAAATACATGTAGTGCAAACCATATGGAAAGATTCAATATGACACCCACTACCGCAGCCATAATGGCCGTAAGCGCACCTTTCAATTTAGGTTGGTTGTTAATCCATTCTATGTATGGAGCACCAGTAAATATCCACATTAAACATGGCACAAAGGTACACCATAGAGCTATTAAGGCGCCAGCAAGGCCCAGTAGCCAACTATTGTGACTCTGATATGCGGCTAAATAACCAACGAACTCGGTCACCAAAATCAACGGCCCAGGGGTGGTTTCTGCAAGGCCTAAGCCATCCATCATCTGCCCAGAGGTTAGCCATTCATGAGCCACAACCACATCCTGTGCCATATAGGCGAGTACTGCATAAGCGCCGCCAAAGGTCACTACAGCGAGTTTAGAAAAGAACCAGCCAAGCTCGAGGATGACATTTTCCGAACCGACCAACAGCGTTAGAATAAGTAGTGGTAGTAGCCATATGATCAACCACAAAATTGCAGTTTTAAGAGTAGCTGAGATGGCTGGCAAGTTATGCGTTTCTGCTGCCTTCACAGTACCAGGAAATCTGGCGTGCCCAAAGTACCCGTAACAGGCAACTGCAAATACAATCAGTGGGAATGGCAAAGCAAAAAAGAAAATGCTGATAAAGGAAAGTAGTGCAATTAACCAATGTTCTAAAGTTTTAAGAGCTTTATGAGAAATTCGTAGCAGGGCGTCGATCACCACCACCACAATGGCCGCTTTAATACCTACAAATAAGGAGGCCACCACAGTGACTTGTCCAAAAGACACGTATGCTATTGCTAAGGCTAAAATGACTAAGGCGCCTGGGACCACAAACAGTAACCCCGCAGCTAAACCGCCTATAACACCATGCATGCGCCAGCCTGCGTAAGTTGCAAGCTGCATTGCCTCAGGTCCTGGCAGCAGCATACAAAAACTTAGGGCGTCCAAGTACTGCTTTTCAGTAAGCCATTTTCTCTCTTCTACTAACACCCTATGCATCAAAGCCACTTGCGCTGCAGGGCCACCAAAGGAGAGCAAACCTATATAAACCCACACTTTGATTGCTTCTGTAAAAAGAGGAGGACTGTTGTCAGGACTGTTCATAGTTCAATTCTTTGGCCAATGAGAGGTTGAATTATGGTCCTTTCCAGAGCATTTTCATACCATGGGTATAGCGCATACTGCAGTGGCATTGGCGTTAAATACATCGGTCACATCAAGTCTTTCTGTGAACCAAATAAACAGCACATGTGCTTTTGCATAAGCCAAGCGACCTATCAATGAAGAGTAAGCAATAAAAAACCCCACACTAGGTAAGCTAGGGTGGGGTTTTGTCTTGGCAAGCTGCTTACTTAGCTGCTTTCCTTTCTTTTTCTTCTGCGATTACTTTTTCAGCAACACTGTTAGGGCAGTGCGTGTAGTGTTCAAATTCCATTGAGAACTGACCACGGCCAGACGTCATAGTGCGCAAGTGGCCAATGTAACCAAACATTTCTGAAAGAGGTACGTTAGCCTTGATGCGCACACCAGTTACGCCAGCTTCTTGGTCGTTAATCATGCCACGACGACGGTTTAAGTCACCGATCACATCACCCACGTGGTCGTCTGGAGTATACACGTCTACCTTCATGATAGGCTCTAGCAACTGCGGGCCAGCCTTAGGCATGGATTGACGGTAAGCACCTTTAGCAGCGATTTCGAAGGCGATGGCTGAGGAGTCAACTGCGTGGAAACCTCCATCGATCAATTCGATTTCTACATCTAAAAGAGGGAAACCAGCCAGTGGGCCTTCTACCATCATTGTACGAAAGCCTTTCTCGATAGCGGGGAAGAATTCCTTAGGCACGTTACCACCCACAACGGATGACTTAAAGATGAACCCAGAACCAGTTTCACCTGGCGTAACAATGTAGTCGATCTTACCATACTGACCAGAGCCACCAGATTGCTTTTTGTGTGTGTAGCTGTCTTCTAGCTTAGTAGTGATGGTTTCACGATAAGCAACCTGCGGTTGGCCAACAATAAGGTCGACACCATAGGTGCGATTGAGAATGTCCACTTTAATATCTAGGTGAAGTTCACCCATACCCTTAAGGATGGTTTCGCCTGAATCTTCGTCTGTTTCAACAATGAAAGAAGGATCTTCTGCAACCATTTTGCCAATGGCAATACCCATTTTCTCAGTAGAGGCCTTATCCTTAGGCGTTACAGAGATAGAGATTACTGGCTCTGGGAAGATCATTGGCTCAAGGGTGCATTCGTGCTTAGGGTCACATATGGTGTGACCAGTCTGTACGTTCTTCATACCTACAATAGCAATAATGTCACCCGCTTGAGCTGAACTCAATTCGGTACGCTCGTCGGCGTGCATTTCTACCATGCGGCCAACACGTTCGCTCTTGCCAGTGTAGGAGTTAAGGATGGTGTCACCCTTCTTCAAGGTGCCAGAGTAAATACGTACGAAGGTTAATGCGCCGTAACGGTCATCCATAATCTTAAATGCTAGGGCGCGTAGTGGCTCATCGATAGCAACAAGAGCAACTTCACCATTAGCTTCACCAGTTTCTTTATTTGTTAAAGGCTGTGGCTTAACTTCTGTTGGGCTAGGTAGGTAGTCGATGACTGCGTCTAGAATTAATTGTACGCCTTTGTTCTTAAAGGCAGAGCCGCAGTATGTTGGGAAGAAATCTAGGGCGATAGTTCCCTTACGAATACAGCGTTTGATCTCGTCCATAGAAGGTATTTCGCCTTCTAGGTATGCTTCCATTAGGTCATCGTCTTGTTCTAAGGCAGTTTCGATCAGTTTCTCATGGTATTCGTCAACCAGATCAACCATGTCTTCTGGAACATCTTGGATTTCGTAGTTTTCTGGCAGGCCAGTGTCATCCCATACAAATGCTTGCTTAGCCAATACGTCTACCATGCCTACAAAGTTTTCTTCAGTACCAATGGGCAGTGTCATTACTAGTGGGTTAGCAGCGAGTACGGTTTCTATTTGGCTAACTACGCGAAGAAAGTCTGCACCCATACGGTCCATCTTGTTAACTAAGATGATACGTGCTACTTCTGATTCGTTAGCGTAACGCCAGTTAGTTTCTGACTGAGGCTCTACGCCGCCAGAACCACAGAATACACCTACACCACCGTCCAGTACTTTAAGTGAACGGTATACTTCTACAGTAAAGTCTACGTGTCCAGGAGTATCGATGATGTTCATGCGATGGTCTTTCCAGAAACACGTGGTTGCTGCAGACTGGATAGTTATTCCGCGCTCAGCTTCCTGTGTCATGAAGTCTGTAGTAGATTCGCCATCATGAACTTCACCTGTCTTATGGATTTTACCCGTAAGCTTAAGAATACGTTCTGTGGTAGTAGTTTTGCCCGCATCTACGTGAGCAAAAATACCGATATTACGGTATAGGTCTAAGTCAGCCATGAGGGCTCCAAATTAGTTACAGTCTTAAAAAGTCGCGGTATTGTACAGGAATGGCGTACTTATATCGAATGAAAAGCAGCGAAAAGCTAGGCTATGTTGAGTTAATTAACGTTGTTTTATGCTTTTTGATGGATTTTGTGCTGTTGCTTGAGATAGATGGGATTAAATTAGTCGTTTTATTTGGTTAGGCAGGCTAAAAATACACCTTGCGTTGCTTGACGCTCCTCTACCAAAGCGAATATAATTCACCGCCCGAAATTGGCAGGCAAATATAGTCCTGTGTATTTTTGGGTATTTCGGCGGTACTAGCAAATAGGTTGTTAGTGTTGTGCCGATGAAGAATGTGGAGTTTGCATAATGGCAACAGTTAACCAGTTGGTTCGTAAGCCTCGTAAGCGTAAAGTCGTTAAGAGTGATGTACCTGCATTGCAGGCCTGTCCTCAACGTCGTGGCGTTTGCACTAGGGTTTATACAACCACCCCTAAGAAGCCTAACTCTGCTCTACGTAAAGTATGTCGTGTGCGTTTGACAAACGGTTTTGAAGTTACTTCCTATATTGGCGGTGAAGGTCATAACCTACAAGAGCATAGCGTTGTATTGATCCGTGGCGGTCGTGTAAAAGACTTGCCAGGTGTTCGTTACCATACAGTGCGTGGTTCTTTGGATACATCCGGCGTGAGCGATCGTAAACAGAGTCGTTCTAAGTACGGTACTAAGCGTCCTAAGTCTTAATGAAACTTTCCTTAGTTGATAGTGTTGTTTCTAACAACCGCCATCAGCTAGGACGGGCAGCAAAAACGTAAGTGGTTGCTGTTAGCCAGATTGCTTTTTAGCAGCTGGACATGAGACTTATCGAGAACCGATAAGAGTAAGGCCAGGTAAGCACTTAATTATGAGTGTTAATTCCTGAACATAACCTGAAGTATATTTGAGGCCCATCATGCCAAGAAGAAGAGTTGTCGCCAAACGTGACATCCTGCCAGATCCTAAGTTTGGCAACGTCACCCTAGCCAAGTTCATGAACCATGTCATGATCTCTGGTAAGAAATCTGTCGCAGAGCGTATCGTTTACGGTGCTCTAGAAAAAATCGTTGAGCGTAAAGGCGGTGATCCACTAGAAGTATTTGAAGCGGCTTTAGAAGCTATCCAACCTATGGTCGAAGTTAAATCTCGCCGTGTTGGTGGTGCGACTTACCAAGTTCCAGTTGAAGTACGTCCTGCACGTCGTTCTGCCCTAGCTATGCGCTGGTTGGTAGACTACTCACGCAAGCGTGGCGAAAAGTCTATGGCTTTACGTCTTGCTGGTGAGATTCTAGATGCTGCTGAAGGCAAAGGTGCTGCGGTTAAGAAGCGTGAAGACGTTCACCGTATGGCTGAAGCTAACAAGGCCTTCTCTCACTTCCGCTTCTAAGCAGACCTGAGAGAATAGAGAGAACTGTAATGGCTCGGAAAACTCCAATAGATCGCTACCGTAATATCGGTATCGTGGCTCACGTAGATGCGGGTAAAACCACTACTACAGAGCGCGTGTTGTTTTACACCGGCCGGTCCCATAAAATCGGTGAGGTGCACGATGGTGCAGCCACAATGGATTGGATGGAGCAGGAACAAGAGCGCGGTATCACCATCACTTCGGCGGCGACTACCTGTTTTTGGAAAGGCATGAGCCAACAGTTTGAAGACCATCGAATTAATATCATCGATACTCCAGGGCACGTGGACTTCACTATTGAAGTTGAGCGTTCCTTGCGTGTATTGGATGGTGCGGTGGTGGTATTATGCGGGACTTCTGGGGTACAACCGCAGACAGAAACCGTATGGCGTCAAGCCAACAAGTACGGCGTACCGCGCATGGTATTTGTCAACAAAATGGACCGTGCAGGTGCCGACTTCCTTATGGTGGTTGAGCAACTTAAGGAACGTCTTGGTGCCAATGCTGTGCCGATTCACCTAGCCATTGGCGCAGAAGATGAATTTAAGGGCGTTATCGACCTTGTGCTTATGAAAGCCATCATGTGGAACGAAGAAGACCAAGGTATGACCTATGAGCTGGAAGATATTCCTGCTGATATGCAAGACCAGGCCAACGAATTCCACGAACAACTAGTTGAAACTGCGGCCGAAGCTGATGATGACCTGATGGAAAAGTACCTTGAAGAAGGTGGTCTTTCTGTTGAAGAAGTCAAAGTTGGTTTGCGTAAGCGTACACTAGCCAACGAGATTGTATTGGTACACGCAGGTTCTGCATTTAAGAACAAGGGTGTGCAAGCGGTATTGGATTCAGTGATTGAGTACATGCCTTCGCCAATCGAAGTAAAAGCTATTGAAGGCACGTTAGACGACGGTAAAGGCACATTGGCAACTCGCGCAGCCAGTGACAGTGCCCCGTTTGCTGCCCTAGCATTTAAGATTGCTACGGATCCGTTTGTGGGTACCTTAACCTTTATGCGAGTGTACTCAGGCGTATTGAAATCTGGCGATCATGTGTTTAACTCTGTTAAAGAAAAACGTGAGCGTGTGGGTCGTATGGTACAAATGCACGCCAACGACCGTGAAGAGATTAAAGAAGTCTGTGCGGGTGACATTGCTGCTGCCATCGGTCTTAAAGACGTTACTACGGGTGACACCCTATGTTCAGTGGACAATAAAATTGTCCTTGAGCGCATGGAATTTCCCGAACCTGTTATCTCGGTAGCTGTAGAGCCACGCTCTGTAGCCGATCAAGAGAAAATGGGTGTTGCACTCGGCAAGCTAGCTCAGGAAGATCCGTCTTTTCGCGTTAGAACCGATGAAGAAACAGGCCAAACCATCATCGCCGGTATGGGTGAATTACACCTCGATATCATCGTTGATCGTATGCGCCGAGAATTTAGTGTTGAAGCCAACATTGGTAAGCCACGTGTGGCCTACCGTGAAAAGATTCGTGCTACCGTTGATGCCAACCACAAGTTTGTGCGTCAGTCTGGTGGTCGCGGTCAGTATGGTCACGTGGTTATTGAGTTCAGCCCTTCTGATGAAGAAGGTTTAGAATTTATTAACGAAATCGTGGGTGGTACTATTCCACGTGAATACTTTCCAGCCATACAAAAAGGAATTGAAGAGCAGATGAAAAACGGCGTTATTGCTGGCTATCCTTTGTTGGGTCTCAAAGCCCGTTTGTATGATGGTTCCTTTCACGACGTGGACTCCAACGAAATGGCCTTTAAAATCGCAGCTTCTCAATGTTTGAAGAAGTTTGCTCAATTAGCAGACCCGTGTTTGCTAGAGCCGATGATGAAGGTTGAAGTGGTAACCCCAGAAGAGAACATGGGAGACGTGATGGGAGACCTGAATCGTCGCCGTGGGATAGTTCAGGGTATGGATGACAGCTCTGCTGGTAAAATCATCAATGCACAAGTGCCATTGGGTGAAATGTTTGGTTATGCTACTGATTTGCGTTCCGCAACTCAGGGTCGCGCCAGCTACTCTATGGAATTTGAATGCTATTCAGAAGCGCCTCAGAATATTGCTGAAGCGGTAACTAATCAAGCCTAACTTTTTAGAGGATTCTACTCATGGCTAAGGAAAAGTTTGAAAGAAATAAGCCGCACGTAAACGTCGGCACCATTGGTCACGTTGACCACGGTAAAACTACATTAACAGCTGCATTGACTCGTGTTTGTGCAGAAGCTTTTGGTGGAGAACTAAAAGACTTCTCTCAAATCGACAACGCACCTGAAGAGCGCGAGCGTGGTATCACCATCGCCACTTCACACGTTGAGTATGATTCTGAGAATCGTCATTACGCCCACGTTGACTGTCCAGGACACGCCGATTATGTGAAGAACATGATCACTGGTGCTGCACAAATGGACGGTGCTATTTTGGTATGTGGCGCAACTGATGGCCCAATGCCTCAGACCCGTGAGCACATCCTTTTGTCACGTCAGGTAGGTGTACCTTACATCGTGGTATTCCTAAACAAGTCAGACTTGTTGGCTGAAGATTGCGGCGGCGCAGACTCAGAAGAATACGCAGAGATGCTAGAGCTTGTTGAAATGGAGCTTCGTGAGTTGCTAGACGAGTACGAATTCCCAGGCGACGACACGCCAATCATCCCAGGATCTGCCTTGATGGCGTTGAACGGTGAAGACACTAACGAAATGGGAACTACTGCAGTACGTAAGTTGGTTGACGCGCTAGACAGCTACATCCCACAGCCAGAGCGTGCGATCGATGGTGATTTCTTGATGCCTATCGAAGACGTATTCTCAATCCAAGGCCGTGGTACCGTAGTAACAGGCCGTATTGAACGTGGCATTGTTAACGTTGGTGACGACATAGAAATGATCGGTATCAAAGACACTACCAAGTCTACTTGTACTGGTGTTGAGATGTTCCGTAAGTTGCTAGACGAAGGTCGTGCAGGTGAAAACGTTGGTGTACTACTACGTGGTACTAAGCGTGAAGAAGTAGAGCGTGGTCAAGTATTGGCTAAGCCTGGTTCAATTACTCCTCACACTAAGTTTGAAGCTGAAGTATATGTGCTAGGCAAAGATGAAGGTGGACGTCACACTCCTTTCTTTAAGGGATATCGTCCACAGTTCTACTTCCGTACAACGGACATCACAGGTGCATGTGAATTGCCAGCAGGCGTAGAAATGGTTATGCCTGGTGACAACATTCAGATGGTTGTTGAGCTGATCAACCCAATCGCTATGGATGAAGGTTTACGCTTCGCCATTCGCGAAGGTGGACGTACAGTTGGCGCTGGAGTTGTAGCTAAAATATTGGCTTAATTGCTAACATTAAGCACTTAAAAAGGCTTCTCAGGTTTAACTTGGGAAGCCTTTTTTGTGCTTGCCATTCTCTTAAGGCTAGTCATTGCCAAGTCACAAGCCTGTGATGCATGATTTACTGATAGTCTGTCTGCTGCAGTTAGATTAGCTAAGAGAGTCGTGTTAAAATTATTTGTTTTACCTATGAACACAAGTGACTACATATGATCCAGCTTCCCCATACTCCTTCCTTTAATCTGACTGGCAAGCGTGCCCTCGTCACTGGTGCATCGTCTGGTATCGGCTTAGCGCTGGCTGCCGCTTTGGCCCAAGCGGGTGCTAAAGTGACCGTAGCTGCAAGGCGAGAAGATCAGCTCGAAGATTTAGTAACAGCGCTTCAAGCTCAAGGTCATTCAGCTAATTACCTGGTTATGGATATTGCCAACGTAGAGCAAACTGAAAGCCAGGTTGAGCAACATGGGCCTTTTGATGTATTGGTTAATAGTGCGGGCTTGGCTATTCATGGCCCTGCCATGGATACCCAGCCAGCAGACTTTGATGCCGTAATGAACCTTAATTTACGAGGGGCCTATTTCCTCACCCGTGCCGTGGCGAAAGGGCTTATTGCTGAAGGTAAGTCAGGGTCGTTGATCAACGTTTCCTCACAAATGGCCCATGTAGGGGGCATAGAGCGCGCGGTTTATTGTGCATCAAAGCACGCGGTGGAAGGTTTCACCAAGACCATGGCCATTGAATTTGGTCCCTATCAGGTTCGTGTTAATACCCTGTGCCCTACGTTCATACGAACAGCGCTCACAGCGGCTACCTTTAGTGACCCAGAGAAGCGTGCTTGGGTAGAGGGAAAAATAAAGTTAGGCCGTGTCGGTGAAGTAGAGGACCTCATGGGCGCAGTAGTGTATTTGGCCAGTGATGCATCGTCTATGGTCACCGGCACTGCTCATTTAGTAGATGGCGGCTGGACTGCAGATTAACCTCATGGGATCTGGCTACATACTTATATGATGGCCTATTGGGTATTAAAAAATAGAATCATCGTTGTTTTTTGCGCTATTCTAGCTGCCGGCCTCTTCTGTTTTCGTGACTGTATAGAGTTGCATTCACTAGGCTAATCCCGTACAATCCCGTACCCATTTTATTTGGGCCTGAAGGCTTTGTGCTTTTTGGTGCGAGAATGGGCTAGATTTAAACCCGTTTAAAGAAGGTTGTAGTCGATAATGCAAAACCAAAAAATCCGTATTCGGTTGAAGGCTTTTGATCATCGTCTGATTGATTCTTCTACGTTGGAAATCGTAGATAC
>Ga0209090_10000560_pt1 | contig 23332 bp, 19 predicted proteins | sample ArcticOcean_MG_C_9_FD_187432 | JGI IMG/M metagenome (GOLD analysis project Ga0209090, IMG submission 187432) | Marine microbial communities from western Arctic Ocean - ArcticOcean_MG_CB2_152 (SPAdes) (version 2) | ecosystem: Environmental > Aquatic > Marine > Oceanic | place: Arctic Ocean... | reverse complement strand
TATTTTGTATCTCCTATAAGTCCAATAGGCATGTTGCTATTAGGTAAAAAAATTAAAGATCAAATTTACTTTAATAAAAGAACAAGTAAAATATTAGAGATTAAATAACTTTAAAAGCTTATTATTCAAATATGAATTTTTATATTTTACTTAAGGCTTCTTTAATATCGTTAATTAAATCTTTATGGTTTTCTATACCAATTGAGATTCTAACCAATCTTTCATTTATACCAATAGCTTCTTTTGTTTCTGAAGAAACTCCAGCGTGAGTCATTGTTGCTGGATGTTGAGCAAGGCTTTCTGTGCTCCCAAGGCTTAATGCGAGTTTAATTAACTTTAAATTGTTTAAAAAGGTGAATGCTTCTTTTTCGCCTCCTTTTATCTCAAAGGCTATTAAGCTCCAGAAGAAGAGTATTGTTTTTTGTATACCTTATATTAATCAAATAAAGAGCACTTTTGTTTTAAATGAAATAAAGAGCTCTACAAGTATTCCATTGTATTAAGTAGTTTTTTATATTCATCAGATACACTTGATGTTTTTAAATTAAAATTCACTAGTAATGCATTATAAACTTATTTGTTCTGATATTGATGGCACCTTATTAGATGTTAATCGGAAGCTTTCTTCGGAAACAATAGAAGCAGTTAAAAGGATTCATCCATCTATTCCCTTTATACTTGTTTCTTCACGTATGCCTAAATCTATTCGTTTACTTCAAAAAGAATTAGACACATATGACAGCCCTCTAATTGCATATAATGGAGCTCTAATTATTGGAAAGCATGGAAAGGTGATTAATAGTATTGAAATACCTTTTTCAATAACTAATCAAATTTGCACTTTTTTACCAGATAATTCGGTGCATTTTAGTTTATATAATCAAGATGAATGGTTAGTTCCCTCAATTGATTATTGGGCAAAACGTGAACAGAACAATACTAGAGTGTCGCCAGAAGTTAGACCTTTGTCAGAAACTCTTTCTTTGTGGAAGAAAAATCAAAAAGGTGCTCATAAAATTATGGCTATGGGTAAGGCTTCAGAATTAAATCAAGTTGAGAGTTTTATTATTAAGACCTTTAAGGATCAAGTAAATTTTTATCGTTCTAAAGACACTTATTTGGAAATCTCAAACAAAAAAACAGATAAAGCTTCTGCATTGAAATATTTATTAACCAAGATATATCCGCACTTAAAGATGAATGATGTAATGGCGTTTGGTGATAACCACAATGATAAAACAATGCTTGAACAGGTCGGCTTAGGAATAGCGGTAGCCAATGCAAAATCAGAAATATTAGCTTGTGCTTCATTCCACACATTAACTAATCATAATCATGGAGTGGCTTTAGCAATTGAGAAATATAATTAATTGTTATATAAACAAAAAGTCCCTAATACTTTTTTTCAGTTGTGTTAGGGACTTTTTAAATAAATACTTTTAGTGTTTATATTATTTACTATTGTTTAGGTTTTGCAAATTGTTCCACTGAAGAAATTTTTCCTTCAAGGTTGAAATAAACGATTTCCATTAAATCCTTATTCCATTTTTCACCGTTTTGCATTACTCTTGATTCTGTTCCATAAACTATTACCCCAGAAGCAGCATCTGTACCCCTTATCTTAATAGGGATTATTGAAATGACATTCCAGTCTACTTTTTTGTATGGAGAGAAAAAGTTTTTAAAATCGTCTTGTTTCATAGTAGACTTGTTCCCTTTAAAGTCATTTAAGGTAAATTCATCTGCAAAGACGGTTTTCATAACTTCTGTATCCATTTTATTATAACTATCGACTAATTTCTCAATTAGGTCTGTCTCATTTCTATTTGAGAACATAAATGAACGCCCCGAGTATTCTCCTTTTTCTCTTCCAAAATACTTTCCACCATAAGACATTCCAAAGTTCACAGAATCTATAGCTTTCCATTGTTTAAAATCTTTTACTTTTCCAGCATCATCAATTACAAACTGTTCCATTAAATCGAGCATTTCATATGAACCATTTTTGTAAACACGTTCTTCTTTGGACCATGCAAGCACTTGCTTAAAGTCTCCATTCTTTACATGTAAAGGAATTATCTTATAAGGAACCATAGAGATAGACTCCATTGATTCCAAATACCCGCTAGTCCAATTTTGCCATTTCTCATTAAATACCTCTTTATTGTAGTATTCAAAAAGTGTTTCAGTGTCTTGTTCCGAATAAGCTTTAGCTAGTCCTTGTATATTATCAATATCCTTATTATCTCCAAAGACATAACTTTTGCCACTGCCCTCTCCTTCACCAAGCCAAATTCCTCCATCGTTTTTACAACTGTAAACGAAAAAAGTGCATAATAGCATTATAAGAGCTTTGTTTACCGCGTTTTGAAAAATTATTTTCATTTTAAAATTATTTTATGTTTATATATAAATAAAACTTCTGATAGTAGATTTTACTTTTCTATGAAAGCATTAAGATACTAAATAAAAAAATATATTTTTAGAAATTATCTTTTTCAAATTCCTCCAAGCTCCATGTCATTTCAGGTTTATCGATAAAATCAGGGATTAATCCCATTGATTTAGCGTGAATATCTTCATCCATATCATTAAATTTCACAATCCAATAATCAACTTTGTTAATTCTAGAAATACCTTCAATTAACTCTGCATCTATATTGTGTTTCTTTTTTAAGTGGTAAGCAAAAAAGTAGCAACTTTTCCAACTTTGATCTTTTTTAGGTTTGAATTCTAAAAGAAATCCATCTATTAATTCCTGTCTCTTCATTTTTTCAATGATAAATTGTTGTTGATTGCAAAGAAAAGAAAAAGTTTTTGTGAAACATATTTATTTTTAACCATGAATATTTAAATTACTATAACATAGCTCAAAGAAAATTAAATATCAGTTAATTTATTTATTACGTGAGGATAATTGGGACTTCGTTTCTGAAATTTAAGAATACTATCTTTTACGATTTTACCTTGATCGATATTTATTGCATTTTTAATAGTTTTATCTTGATTCCAGATCTTCCGACCAGATATTACTGATTCAAGATGAACAATCAGTGCAGCTGAAATAGATCGAGAAGCACTTTCCCAATAATAACTTGGTGTATGATCTACAGCATAGTAATCAATATTATCTATAGCTATCATAGGGTTTTTGAATGTAGTGGGTTTTGCGAAATAAAACCCCATTCCCTCATCGCAACTCACATCTATTACAAGTGTCCCTGGTCTTAACTTAGACTTTTCGTGTTTTTTAACATAATCAATAGGATTATCAGTATCCTGATAGGTTCCATTAATTATTATTTCAGATTCGTTTATTAAATCTAATAATGGTCGCTCATAACCATCGTGTTCAACAACTATTAACCTAGGTTCGTTTTCATTTCCTTTTCTAATTCTAGAATAATGAACATCAAGGACCTCTTCTCTTACCTCGTGATCAGGTCTTTGAATACAAATAGTTATATCTCTAAACCCATGTGCCTTTAAAGCATATATAGCACCCCTACTTACGGCACCAAAGCTAAATATGATCACTTTTCTTTGTTTTCCATAATGACCATCAATTCCTTTTAGTTGAAGTGCATGAATCACTGCACTATAGCCTGCTATTTCGTTATTTTTATAAAAAGTATGTCTCCCCATTTGACCTTTAGGGGTCCAAACATACATGTCTTCAAAAGCAATCAAGGTTAGTTTTTTATCAATAGCCATTTGTGTAATTTGTGTTTGTTGTGCACAATGTGGATATCCCCAAATCAAACCTCCATCCTTAATCTCCTCTATGTCAGAGTAAGTTGGCTTAACAATTATGACAGAACCGATGTCTTTTAATATTTCATTTCTTGTTGCAATTCCAGCTGTTTGTGAAGCAATCACCTTGTCATCGATATTAAAAGGGGATCCGTAACCCTTTTCAAAAACCAATTGACGTCTGACTTTTTTAGGAAGTCGCATCAAGTGCTCTGGGTGAATAGGTACTCGTTTTTCGTCATTTTTTCTTGAAGTTCCAATTACTCCCAGGGTTAATTCATTCATATTCTTAATTTGGTTTTTAAAATACTACTTATTAATATAATAAGCTATAAGTCACATTTAGATTTGTCTAAAAGAGATTTATTATATTTGTTTAAATATAAAAGTGAAGGCTTTTGATTTAACCTTTAGTTTTTTATATAAATTATGTTTAATAAAACAAACAAAAACTTTTTTTAATTAAAATATTAGACCTATCCAATATCCAAAATTTTCAAGAGAAAAAGGTGACGATTTTTCAAAAAAATTAAGAAAAAAAGTTAACACTTATTTCAAAATAAATGAAATTGATAAATATGCTAACAATAGTATGGTTATTAAGACGATACTAATGCTTACATTATTTTTCTTCCCATTTTTAATTTTAAATTCAGGTGTCGTTTCAAATACTTGGGTTCTTTTTTTATTATACATTATAAGTGGTTTTGGAATGGCAGGAGTTGGGATGAACGTTATGCATGATGCTATTCACGGTTCGTACTCAAAAAACCCAAAGATTAATACTCTAATTGGTTATTCTTTAAACCTTATAGGGGCCAATGCTACTGTCTGGAAAATTCAACACAATGTTCTCCATCATACGTATACTAACATAGAACATGCTGATGATGATATTAATGCTCCATTTTTTTTACGATTTTCACCTCATGCTAAAAAGTACTGGACGCATCAATTTCAACATATATATATCTGGTTCTTTTATTGTTTAGCTACCATATCCTGGATTACAACAAAGGATTTTGTTCGAGTAACTCGATATTATAAAATGGGATTTTTGAATAAAAAAAATGAATTTCGAAATGCCATTGTAAGTATTGCCGCATGGAAGGTTTTATATTATTCTTTTGCTATTATAATGCCTTTAGTTATAGTTGATTTGCCATGGTGGCACATATTGTTAGCATTTTTAAGTATGCACTTTATTACTGGACTTTTAATTAGTTTAGTGTTTCAGGTTGCACATATAATGCCGAGCTCTGAATTCCCCCTTCCTGACGAGGACGGTCTTATAGCAGGAGATTGGTCAACGCATCAATTCGCTACAACAGCTAATTATTCTCCAGGATCAAATATTTTTTCTTGGCTTATAGGTAGTTTAAATTATCAAATAGAGCATCATTTATTCCCGGGAATTTGTCACGTTCATTATAAGGAATTATCTAAAATCGTAATAGACACAGCCAAAGAACATGGTATGCCTTATAGCTCTAACCGAACTTTTTTTACGGCGATACGAGCTCATGTAAAAATGCTTCGTGAATTAGGGAATATGGAGCAAATACCAGAACAGACTGCTGTTATTCAGTAAGTTCAGATAAGTCAAACCATTTTAATGTTTTTTGTTTTAATTCTTGATCAAGCATACCAAGTTTAATTGAATATTTCTCTATCTCAGATGGTTTGAATGTTTCATTTGTAAAACGATTTTGAATTTCTTCTTTTTGAGATTCAATTTTTTTTATTTCACGTTCTAGCTTCTTATACTCTTTTTGTTGATCATAGGTTAGTACTATTTTTTTACTAGTTTCCTTCCAAATTTTTTTTATTTCTACTTTAGGTGGTGTTTTTTGTTCTTGAATTTGAGAATCCTCATAAGCTCTATAATCTGAATAGTTTCCTGGAAAATCTTGAATAACACCTGAACCTTGAAATATAAATAAATGATCTACGATTTTATCCATAAAATAGCGATCATGTGACACAACTAATAAACACCCTGGAAAGTCTAACAAAAAGTTTTCGAGTACATTAAGTGTAATGATATCAAGATCATTGGTAGGCTCATCGAGAATTAAGAAGTTAGGGTTTTGAATTAAAACTGTACACAGATATAGCCGTTTACGCTCTCCACCACTAAGTTTTTCAACAAAATCATATTGTTTTTTTCGATCAAATAAAAAGCGCTCTAATAGTTGTTGTGCAGATATTTTACGTCCTTTTTTTAAAGGGATAAAATCTCCGTATTCGCGAATAACATCAATAACTTTTTGTCCTTCTTTTACTGTAATACCACTTTGAGTATAGTATCCAAATTTTAATGTTTCTCCCCAAATAATTTTTCCTGCATCTATTGTATCATTTGAGGTTAAGAGATTTAAAAAGGTGGATTTGCCTGTACCGTTTTTTCCAATTATTCCAATACGATCGTTACGCTGAAACATATAGTCAAAATGATCCAATATAACTTTGTCACCAAATGCTTTTTGAACTTTATGCATTTCAATCATTTTACTACCCAACCGTTCCATATTGATTTCTAATTGAACTTGGTGTTCGTTTCGTCTTTGACTTGCTTTTTCTTTTATTTCTTTAAAATCTTCTATTCTAGATTTTGATTTGGTAGTCCTAGCCTTTGGCTGTCTTCGCATCCAATCTAATTCTTTCTTAAAATGCAACTTGGTTTTATGTGCTTCTACATTTTCTTGAGCAATACGAGTTTCCCTTTTTTCAAGGTAGTAGGAGTAATTTCCTTTGTAAGTATATAATTTACCCTCGTCTAGTTCAATAATTTCATTACAAACTCGCTCCAGGAAGTAACGGTCATGAGTAACCATAAGCAAGGTTATTTTTCCTTTAGAAAAATAATCTTCTAACCATTCAATCATTTCTAAATCAATATGATTAGTAGGCTCATCTAAAATCAACAACTCAGGTTGTTTTAACAATGCATTACACAGAGCTATTCTTTTTTTTTGACCACCTGACAAGCTCCCAACTTTGGCATTTAAATCATCCAGTTTAAGTTTGAATAAAATTTGTTTGTATTGTGTTTCAAAATCCCATGCTTGGAATTGATCCATTGCCTCAAAGGCTTTCTGATAAGCTTCCTGATCTTCTGGGTTTTCTAGAGCTTTCTCATAATCAGCTATTACTTTGAGAATAGGGTTGTCAGATCTTAAAACACTTTCTTCAACTGTTAATTTGGAATCTAAATGAGGTTCTTGAGAAAGATAAGCGACCCGAGTTCCTTTTCTAATAACAACATTGCCTTCATCTGGAGTATCTTCTCCGGCAATAATATTTAAAATAGATGTCTTTCCACTTCCGTTTTTGGCAATTAAAGCAATCTTTTGACCTTGGTTGATTCCAAAAGAAAGAGATTTAAAAATTACTTTTTCACCATAAGATTTTGAAATGCCTTCAACAGAAAGTAAATTCATAAAGTTTATATTTTTTTAAATATTAGCAAAAATACACATTCAAAGTGTGGTGAGAATCTTTTAATTAAAATCATTTATCATAATACAGTGAGTTGTGTTTTGGAAAATGATATATAAAGAAAATCTAATAGTTAAGAAAGAAAATAATAGAATATTAAACCTTTATGTTAGAAAAAAAATTAGTTAGACTAATACCTGAATAAAATACTTAAAGATCTAGGTGAATTCAATTAAGAACTTTATTCAAAGTTCTTTCAAAACCAAAATCACATGACCATCCCCAATCTTTATGTGAGATTGAATCATCAACCTCTTTAGGCCATGAATTAGCAATTTCTTGTCGAAAATCAGGCTCATATTTTACTTTTATATTAAAACCTCTTGATTTTATTTTATTTTCAAGTTCAGCAGGAGTAACACTAAATCCAGTAACATTATATGAAGTAGATATGGAAAGATTTTTTCTTTCTGCAGACATTAGCATTATAGCAGCATTAACTGCATCGTCAATATACATCATAGGTAATCTAGTTTTTTTATTTAAAAAACAGGTATAATCAGATTTATTTTTAGCTGAATTGAGCATTTCAATTACATAATCGGTAGTTCCTCCTCCAGGCAAAGTTTTAGTTGATATTATACCGGGATATCTTAGCGACCTTATGTCTAATCCAAATTTACCAAAGTAGTAGCTTGCTAGTTTCTCACCGGCTAGTTTTGAAACTCCGTATATCGTTTCAGGGTTCATAGAAGGGTTTTGTGAAACAAGATCTAAATTTGATTCAGTTCCGAAAACTGCTATAGAACTTGGCCAAAAAACTTTTTGAATTTTATTGTTGATAGATATTTCAATAATATTTTGAAAACTTTCCATGTTAATTTTCCATGAATTATATGGATTCTTCTCACCATTAGCAGAAAGAATAGCTACTAAATGATATATTGTATTTATTTTATGTTTTTTAACTAATAAGTCTACTCTATTCTTATTTAATACGTCTGCAAATTCAAATAGACATGGCAAGTCCTTAGGTGGATCTTTTACATCAGTAGCTAATACAAAAACACCTTTGTTGCTGAAGTAATTTATAAACTCTTGTCCTAATTGACCTAGGGCACCTGTAATGAGTATTTTCTCCATAATTTTATTTAAATAATAATAATATATTAATTTTGAGAATTCAAATTAATTACCATGTACGAATCTATCAAAAAAAGATTGACAATCGAATTAGAAGACATAAAAAAATTAGGTCGATATAAAAGTGAGCGAATAATAGAGTCCATGCAAAGTTCAAAGATTACAGTTAATGATGGGAAAGAAGTTTTGAACTTTTGTGCAAATAATTATTTAGGCCTATCATCGAATCCTTTAGTAATTTCAAAGGCAAAAGAAACGTTAGATTCTCATGGCTTTGGAATGTCTTCAGTAAGATTTATATGTGGAACTCAGGATATTCATAAACTTTTAGAAAAAAAAATATCAAAATTTTTGGGTAAAGAAGACACAATATTATATGCTGCTGCATTTGATGCAAATGGAGGATTTTTTGAACCTTTGTTTGACAGTCAAGATGCAATTATCAGTGATTCACTGAATCATGCTTCAATAATTGATGGAATTAGATTGTGTAAAGCTCAAAGGTTTAGGTATAAGCACAATGACATGAATGATTTAGAGTTGCAACTTAAGAATTCTAGTGATTGTCGAAGCAGGATTATCGTTACAGATGGAGTTTTTTCAATGGATGGTACAATTGCTCAATTGGATAAGATATGTGATTTAGCAGAGAAACACGATGCCCTTGTAATGTCAGATGAATGCCACTCTACGGGTTTTATTGGTCCTTCTGGAAAAGGAGTTCATGAAGAGCTTGGTGTAATTGAAGAAGTTGATATTATAACTGGAACACTTGGAAAAGCTTTAGGTGGAGCCTCTGGAGGATTTACAAGTGGACCCAAAGAAATAATTGAGGTTCTTAGACAAAAATCACGCCCATATTTATTTTCAAATACTTTAGCGCCTTCAATTGTTGGTGCTTCTCTAGGAGTGCTTGAAATTTTGGAGACAGACAATTCTTTTTTAAAACAGTTAAACAATAATACAAGCCTATTTAGAAGCGAAATGGAGAAACTAGGTTTTGATATAAAACCTGGAAATCATCCGATAGTCCCTGTCATGTTATATGATGACCATTTAGCACAAAAAATGTCTGAAAATTTATTAGAATTAGGTATTTATGTTGTTGGTTTCTTTTTTCCAGTAGTTCCGAAAGGAGAAGCAAGGATTAGAGTTCAGTTGTCAGCATCGCATTCGACCAAAAATATCATGAAAGCTTTAGATGCATTTGAGAAAGTTGGAAGGGAACTAGGAGTTATCAAATAACTTCAATGATTTTAATTTATTGGATTGACTGATATTTCAAATAAACACCCTTTCTTAAATTCGGTATTTAAATCACATAGTTAAAGATCATTAAAAAATGAAAGAAGGCACCAATAAGAACAAACAAATGCCATATAACATGGTTGAAGGGGATACGTGTAAAGACATAAAATAGAACCCCAACAGTATAAGCGATACCGCCAGCAATAAGAAAGAACACTCCCTCAGCAATTTGTTCAGCAAGTGGAGAGAAATCAAACACAATAAGCCAGCCCATAACTAAATACATCATTGTAGAAAATACTTCATATTTACCAGTAAAAAATAATTTTAAAACCACCCCAAAAGCAGCTATTCCCCATACTATATAAAACAAAACCCATCCCAAGCTATCAACAAGAGAAATGAGTAACACAGGAGTATAAGTACCTGCAATAAGGAAGTAGATGCTAATATGGTCTGTAATTCTATAATAATACTTTTTCTTTTCATCAGTTGCCAAATGATAAAGGGTTGAAGCAGTAAATAAAAGTACGATGGATCCTCCATAAACAATAATACTAAAGAAACTGTTTGGAGTTTTATGAGTATCAAAATAAATTAGAAATCCCAAACCGATTAAACCTAAAGCAGCACCTATACCATGGGTTAATGCGTTTAATTTTTCTTCAAAAGGGGATTGTGTAATCATTAGTAAACAGGAAATATTTTAAAAATAAAGTATTTTTTAAAATTGTAAAACGCTGCTAAAATACAATTTGAAAGTTAAAGAATGAAGGAGTTATGATATATTATACTAATCCATTTTATTATAACAGAATGTGTTAAGAAAGGAAACTTGTTTTTTGAAAAGAAGCAATCAAAGTAGTGAACTATTCCACTACTCATAAGTGAGTGTTTTCAAAAGAATTCATCATTTTTGTATCTTTAAAACACTAAAGTTGTTTTACACTCAGTTTTTAAAATTAAATATCATGAAAGCTTTTAAATTAATAATTGTTTTTTTTATTTCATTGCATAATATCAATGCTCAAAAAAACATAAAAGACAAACTTCTTGAGATTGCAATAATAGATGAAAAAGTAATGATGCCTATGCGCGATGGAATAAGGTTGTCTACAGACATATATCGTCCAAAGAGCAATAAAAAAGTACCTATTATTTTTTCAAGAACACCTTATAATTTTAATACTTGGCAAAATGAAAAGGAAGAGTTTAGAACAATGGAACGAGCGTATGAAGCTATAAACCATGGGTATGCTTATGTAGTGCAAAATGAACGTGGAAGGTATTTTTCAGAAGGGGAATGGGATATTTTAGGTATTCCATTAACGGATGGTTATGATGCTTTCAGTTGGATGTCAAAACAAGCTTGGTCAAATGGTAAAATTGGAACTCTTGGCTGCTCTTCCACTGCAGAATGGCAAATGGCCGTAGCAGCACTTGATCATCCTTCTCATGCCGCTATGGTTCCTCAAGGTTTTGGTGCCGGAATTGGAACTGTAGGTGAATATTTTGAACAAGGAAATTGGTATCGTGGCGGAGCAGAACAATTATTATTTCCCTCATGGCTTTATAGTGTTGAACATGATAAATTTAAACCCCGCATTCCTGAGGGGGCTTCACAAGAAGATTTAATTCGTATTTCAAGATTTTATGATTTAGCCCCAGAAAACCCACCTGTTGATTGGGCTGAGTCCTTTAAGCATTTACCACTTCAGGATCTCCTAAAAAATGTAAATGGAAAAAAAGAAATTTTTGATAAGATGATTAAAAGAAAACCCAATAATAAAGAATGGTTTAGAGGGGGTCTTTATCATGATTCAATGGACTTTGGGGTTCCTAGTTTTTGGTTTGTTTCTTGGTATGATGTTTCGGTTAGCCCAAATCTTGCATTATTTAACCATGTTCGAAAAATGGCAAAAGAAAAAAATGTAAGAGATAATCAATATTTAGTTATTGCTCCAACTCTCCACTGTGGTTATTCTCGAGCCACAGAAAATACAATTGTAGGAGAAAGATCTATGGGAGATGCACGACTCAATTATGAAGATCAAATATATGCTTGGTTTGATTATTTATTAAAAGGAGAAGATAATAATTTTAAAAAAGACACTCCTAAAGTTCAATATTTTACAATGGGTAAAAATATTTGGCAGGCATCAGATACATGGCCTCCAGAAAAAGCTATTATGAAAACACTTTATTTACGAAGTAATGGTAGTGCTAATAGTAGATTAGGAGATGGAACCTTAAGTTTTAAAAAAGATAAAAGAGGGAAAACTTCAGACACATTCTTATACGATCCAATGAATCCTATTGAGTCTTATGGTGGAGGGGTGTGTTGTACTGGAAATGCTGTACAGGGAGGTTCTTTTGATCAACAAAAAATGGAAGAAAATGAAAATATTCTCGTTTATACTTCAGAGCCTTTTTCTGAGGGTGTTGAGGTTACAGGATTTATAGAATCTACCCTTTATTTGTCATCAGATGTAAAAGACACAGATCTAACAATTAAATTAATTGACGTATACCCGGACGGAACAGCATATAATTTAGATGAAACTATTCAACGCGTAAGATATAGAGAAGGTTATGATAAAGAGGTTTTTATGGACAAAGGTGAAGTTTATGAAGTTTCTTTAACCCCAATGGCTACAAGCAATTTTTTTAAAAAGGGCCACAGTGTTAGAATTGAGGTGTCTAGTAGTAACTTTCCAAGGTTTGCTAGAAATCTTAATACAGGAGGTAATAATTATGATGAAATAAAATCAGTAATTGCTAAAAATAGAATTCATCATTCTACAAACTATTCCTCAAATATTAGATTACCATTTGTTTACAATTGACTTTTATAACATGAAAAGAAATAAAGAATTTGATATAATTGTTTGGGGTGCATCCGGTTTTACTGGCAGATTAGTGGTTGCTTATTTGTTCCAAAACTATGGTGTGAATGATGATCTTAAATGGGCTATGGCTGGACGCAACAAACAAAAGTTAAAACAAGTTCGTTTAGAAGTAGCAGATAATTCAGTACCCATAATTATTGCAGACGGTAATGATGAGGTTAGTTTAAAAGAAATGATAATTAGTACTAAAGTTATTTGTACTACTGTAGGTCCTTACGCTATATATGGCTCTAAACTTGTGTCTTCATGCGTTAATCACGGAACAGATTATTGTGACCTTTCAGGAGAAGTACAGTGGATGCGAAAAATGATAGACCAACACCATGAGACTGCAAAAATAAATGGAGTTAAAATTGTTCATACCTGTGGTTTTGATTCTATCCCCTCAGATATGGGTGTTTATTTCACTCAAAGAGAATCGCTAGCCCAAACGGGACAGCTAGCAAATAAAATACAAATGCGTGTGGCTGGAATCAGAGGAGGTATAAGTGGAGGAACATATGCTAGTTTGACTAAAGTCATGGAACAGTCATTTCATGATAAGGAAGTATATAAAGTTTTAACTAATCCTTATGGACTAAATCCAAAGGAAAAATTTGAGGGAGATGATGTACGAGATTTAAATAGCATTAAATATGACGAAGTTTCAAAAAGCTGGATAGGACCTTTTGTTATGGCTGGTATCAACACCAAAGTTGTTCGTCGTTCGAATGCGTTGAGTGGATATATTTACGGAAAAGACTTTCGTTATGACGAGGCTACTATTAGTGGAAAAGGTCTAAAAGGAAGGATTAAAGGATATCTAACGGCTCTCCTATTATTAATAATGACAGCTAAACCAGGATCTTTTCTTAAGAAAATTGCAAATAAAATCTTACCCAAACCAGGTGAGGGACCAGCAAAAGAACAACGTGAAAAAGGATTTTATAATTTGAAATTTTATACAACCCTACAAGACGGTTCTAGAGCTTTAGGGAAAGTAACTGGAGATATGGATCCTGGTTATGGATCTACATCAAAGATGCTTGGTGAAGCTGCTGTTTGTTTAGCTAAGGATAATCTCTCAAATGTAAGTGGTGTTCTAACTCCATCAATAGCAATGGGTGACTTTCTTTTGAAACGATTAGAAAATAGAGCAGGATTATCTTTTAGTTTTAATAAGATATAGAGGCTAATTTATAAATTGAATTTCGTTCCAGTACGCGCAATATTGAAACCTTTTGATATAACATTTATGATATTTTATACATACCTTTTAATAAAACCATGTATTTAATGGATAAATACAGAAGTATTGATTTAAATAACAAATCATTTCAAAGACCAATAAATTGAATTATTATGAATAAATCTAAAAAAGCAATAATTGTTGGTGCAAGTTCAGGAATAGGAAAGGCTCTTGCTCGAGAATTAGTCAAAAACAATTATTCTGTTGGAATAACAGGCAGGAGAGATGAACTACTTTTGAAATTACAAAAGGAATACCCTGAACAAATTAATTATATAACCTCTGACTGCACTGAGTCAAATGCATTGGAGGATATAGAAAAATTAACTACAGAATTGGGGGGATTAGATTTATTTATCATAAGTGCAGGTAGAGGTACATTAAATTTAAAACTAGATTTTGATCTGGAAGATAAAATTAACAAATTGAATGTAATTGCATTTACTAGTTTGGTGAATTGGGGAATGCTTTTTTTTGAGAAACAAGGCTATGGTCATTTAGCAAATATTTCTTCCGTTGCATCACAAAGAGGAGGTGGGTTAGCCCCTGCGTACCATGCATCAAAAGCATACCAAGCAAGTTATTTGGAAGGTATGGCTCAAAGGGCAGCCCATAGTAAGTCAAATATTGATGTCACAGATATACGACCAGGATTTGTCAGAACTCCAATGCTTCAGGGAAAGGAAATGTTTTGGACATCGACCAAAGAAAAAGCTGCTGTTCAAATTATAAAAGCAATTAAGAGGAAAAAACGTATTGTATACATAACCAAAAGATGGAGGTTTGCGGCATGGGTTTTTAGAAAAATACCTTGGTTTATTTTTAAAAAAATGTAACTAAAATAAATGGATTAATTATTAGAAATTAAGACAATTAAAAATAATTGGACTACATATCTATTTCAGCAGTGCAACACTACAAGATAAACCGATTTGTTTTGAGGGTATGGGGGGATCAAATTAGAGTTTGTGGCTGATTTTTTTGGCTTTTAACATCTGACCGTATAATAATCCTATAAATATTAAAATAAAAAACCTAACATATTAATAATTAATATGTTAGGAAATTTATGTGCGGAGAAGGAGGGATTCGAACCCCCGGAGGTGTGACCCTCAACAGTTTTCAAGACTGCCGCATTCGACCACTCTGCCACTTCTCCAATGCGGTGGCAAATATACATTCCTTTTTATTGAATAGAAAATATTTAATTGACTCTTTGTAATAAAATAGCTTTTGAGTTTTCGTAATTTTGAAATCTCAATGGAAGATATTTATCAAGCTATTATATTGATAGTAATTGGATTTTTGGCAGGCGTAATAAATACCTTGGCGGGAGGAGGTTCTTTATTTACTCTACCGGTATTTATTTTTTTAGGGTTGCCCCCTAATATTGCAAACGGTACCAATAGAATTGCTATTGTAATACAATCTCTTACTGGCACTTTGGGCTATAAAAGCAAGGGAGTATCTTCGTTTCCATTTAACATTTACTTGGGTATTAGCGCTAGTATTGGAGCACTTATTGGTGCTCAGATTGCAATAGATTTAGACGGTAAACTTTTTAATAAAATTTTAGCGATTATTATGATTGTTGTTGGACTCATGATGTTAATTAAGAATAAAAAAGGAGTCCTTAACTTGCCCGAAAGATTAACGGGAAAGTATTTAGTGTATGGCTGTATTGGATTCTTTTTTGTGGGTATATATGGTGGATTTATCAATGCAGGGATTGGTATTGTGATCATGATTTTTTTAAATCGAGTACATCACATGTCGTTAGTTAAGACAAATGCCACCAAAACAACTATTGTTTTCATATACTCAAGTTTAGCTTTAGGCTTGTTTGCACTTAACGGATCAGTGAATTGGAAAATGGGACTGATAATGGCTTTTGGCACCAGTTTTGGAGCATGGTGGACCAGTCGTTGGTCAGTAAAAAAAGGAGATAAAGTTATTAGAGTAGCTATGTTGCTAACTATTATTATTATGGCGGTAAAACTATGGTTTTTTGAGCAGTCTTAGTAGTTCTTGAAACCTTGAATGGTTATACCATAACCAGTAATTCCAATTCGGGGTTGTTGAGCTGTGTTACTAATTACGCAAAGATTCTTAATATTTAAGTCATGTAATATTTGTGCACCAATCCCATAGTCTTTAGCATCCATTTTCATAGGGGGTGCTTTGTCTAAAGTTCCCTTTAATTGCATTGATTCTAGCTCAGAAATTCTACTAAGTAAGTTTTCAGAGGTTTGTTCTTGGTTAATAAAAAGTAAGGCCCCTTTACCTTCATCATTAATAAGTTTAAAAATATCATCTAATCCTTTGTCTACGGAACCCGTTAGGGTTCCTAAAATGTCATTCGTTATTCTAGATGAGTGAATTCTAGTAAGTACAACATCTTCAATTTCCCAATTCCCTTTAGTTAGAGCTAAATGTACGTTACCATTAGTGGTCTGTTCATAAGCACGCAAGCGAAAATCTCCATAACGAGTTTTTATTATAGTATCTGATTTCTTTTCAATTAAGCTATCGTGTTGCATGCGGTAGGAAACTAAATCTTCTATAGAGACAATTTTCAATTGAAACTTTTTAGCCACTTCTATTAGTTGAGGAAGACGAGCCATACTACCATCTTCATTCATTATCTCTACAATCACACCTGCTGGTTGCATTCCTGCTAAACGAGCAAAATCAATAGCGGCTTCAGTATGCCCGGTACGTCTTAATACACCTCCAGATTTTGCAATCAAAGGAAAAATATGCCCAGGACGTGACAAATCAAAGGGTTTAGTAGTTGGGTCAATAAGTGCTTGCACGGTTTTGGAGCGGTCTGCAGCAGAAATACCGGTAGTAACACCTTTACCCTTTAAATCTACTGAAACGGTAAAGGCGGTTTCTAAAGGGTCAGTATTATTAGACACCATTTTTCTTAAGTTTAATTCTTGGCATCTACTTTCTGTTAAGGGTACACAAATCAGACCCCTTCCGTGTGTAGCCATAAAATTGATTAATTCAGGACTTATTTTTTTTGCTGCTGCAATAAAGTCTCCTTCATTTTCACGATTGGCATCATCTACCACAATAATTACTTCCCCTTTTTTTATAGCATCAATTGCATCTACAATAGTATCAAGTTGGATCAAGTCTTTATTCATTTTTTTGTTTATTTTTTTTTAAAAAAGGAAGGCGTTTAATTTTTTCCTCTATGGAGTAGTAGAAGTTTGAAAGACTCACAAAACCTTTGTCAGATGAAGCTCTGCGAGTTAAAATAATTGCAAATGGTGCCAAAATAAGAGTAGAAAGCCAAGAAGCAAAAAAAGGGGAGATACTGTTGTCTTCTGCTGCATTTTTACTAAATAAGCCGATGTAGTGATAGGTAAGGAATATTAGTACAGCTAGTACTAGCGGAAGTCCTAGACCTCCTTTCCTTATTATAGCTCCTAAAGCTGCTCCAATCAAAAACAATAGGAGTGAAGCAAATAAGAGAGTGTACTTTTCGTGGAGGGTAATCTTGTGAAGATTAATTAGTTTTTGATAGGCAAAAAAGGAGCCTCGCTTTGTGTTTAAATTACGAATAGAGCCTCTTATTTTTATTCTACTTTCATCAATTACTTTACTTTGCTTCCAAAATTCATTAGTAACAATAAATTGAAATAAGTTTTCTGGAAGGGAATCTATACTTATCACAGCTTCATTTTTCCGAGCTGTTCTTGACAATACACTTTGCCTTCCAAAGTTTTCGCTAAACGCATTTTGTTCTTCTGTAAATGATTGTTGTAAGGTGTCTATACTTTTTTTTAGTTGTTCTATTTTCTGCATTCTAAAAGTTGACTTGTAGCTTTCTTCTTCTAAGTTTACATTATTAAACTTAGATAAGTCAATGTTCATCTCGTATTCTTCAAAAGCTACTTTAGTATGCGGAATTCGTTCACGATCTTTAGATTTTCTCGGAATGACTTCTTCATAACGATTTCCGTTGTAAAGAACTAGTTTTAAGTTGGGATCACTGGTTTCACTTTTCATTTCTCCACGTTCCGCTATAATGACAATATTATTTTCGCTATTGGGTGTGTATTCATGAATAATAACTCCTTCTAGAAAACGTTCATTGTCTCCATACTTTTTATCTACTTTAATATTAATCTCCCCAATTTCATTAAAAATACCCTCGCGTATTGCTAGTGTAGGCTCTAACTTTGCTAGGTTACGGCGTAAGTTATATGACTTCAATTCTCCATATGGAATCACGTGATTTGAAAAATAAAAGGTACCAATGCCTAAGAAAATATGAAAAATAACAAGGCCTAACATGGCACGTTGTAATGAAATTCCAGTAGATTTCATAGCGGCAAACTCATAGTTTTCAGAAAGCGTCCCATAAGTCATTAGAGAAGCAAGTAATACTGAAAGGGGAAGAACTAGTGGTATTAACTTGGGTGAATAATACAGCAAAAATTTAGAAATGATAATCATGTCAAGACCTTTTCCTGCCAGCTCATCTATGAAAAGCCAAAAAGTCTGAATAATAAATATAAACATGCAAATTGTGAAGACGCTAATTAGACGGCTCAAATAACTTTTCATGATATATTGATCCAGGATCTTCAATTGATTAGTTGTTTATATAGTAATCTGGATAGTTTGAGACATCAAAAGTAAAATGATCTTTTTCCAAAAGAGTATTTATTTCTTGGTTTGAAATGGTAAGCGTTGTTCGAGTACCGTTCATGTCAATTTCTATAAGACGATAAATGTTTTTTTTAATCATATCAATACCTAGTAATAAGTATTTTACTTCATCGTTTTCATTACTAGGAAGTAGTCTTACAAATTGAATTGGTCGTCCAAAAATTGTTTGTTTAATATCCCATTGGTAGTCATATCCTTCTTTGTAGAAGTTTAAAAGTTTGGTTGGGTTGATGCCAAAATCCTCACCTTCTTCAGCTGTGGTAATAGTAATTTCTTCATTTTCAGGAACAACCGTATATATTTTTTCACCATCATAGATTTGTTCTACTCCTAAATACATGAGTTTGTATTTTTCGTCTTTTACGGTAATAGAGCCACTAGTTTCTTGCTTAATGTTTTCTTGTCTGTTTTCTAATACATATGAAAAATCAAAAATCATCGTTTCATAAGCAGCAATAGTAAGGGACACTTCATCCAATAATTTTTTTGCAGCGGTAGAGGTTTGTGCACCAAGTTGCTGAAAGCTAAGAAAAAAAATTATTGCGTTTAAAGTATAGATCTTTCTCATAATACTCCATCATTTAAAAGTCGATCTAGAGTTGCTAAATCAGTAATTAACACCTGCCTGGCTTTGCTTCCCTCAAAAGGGCCTACAATGCCGGCCGCTTCCATTTGATCAATTATTCTTCCAGCTCTGTTGTAGCCTAGTTTTAATTTACGTTGTAACAAAGATGCAGAACCTTGTTGTGCTGTTATGATTACTTCTGCTGCATCTCTAAATAATGCGTCACGATCGCTGGCATCAATGTCTATATTGCTAGTATTTTCTTCACTTATATATTCTGGGAGAAGATACGCATCTGCATAGCCTCTTTGTCCTCCAACATAAGCAGCAATTCGTTCTACTTCAGGGGTATCTACAAAGGCACACTGAATCCTGGTAAGTTCATTTCCTTGAGTATAAAGCATGTCACCACGACCTATTAATTGATCAGCACCACCGCTGTCTAGAATCGTACGAGAATCAATTTTTGAAGTTACCCTAAATGCAATTCTTGCTGGGAAGTTGGCCTTTATAATACCAGTAATTACATTAACAGAAGGACGTTGAGTTGCAATAATTAAATGAATACCAATAGCTCGTGCCAGTTGTGCCAAACGGGCAATAGGCGTTTCAACTTCTTTTCCTGCAGTCATAATTAAGTCTGCAAACTCATCAACTACTAAAACAATATAAGGTAAAAAGCTGTGGCCATCTTCTGGATTTAACTTACGTTCTCTAAATTTTGTATTGTATTCCTTTAAATTTCTACACATTGCATTTTTAAGCAATTCATAACGGTTATCCATTTCAATACATAATGAATTTAGGGTATTTATCACCTTAGTGTTATCAGTAATAATAGCTTCTTCAGTATCGGGGAGTTTAGCTAAATAATGGCGTTCAATTTTGTTATAGATATTGAGCTCTACTTTTTTAGGGTCTACTAGAACAAATTTAACTTCAGCAGGATGTTTTTTATAAAGTAGTGATGTCAATACAGCATTTAGTCCCACAGACTTTCCTTGTCCAGTTGCTCCAGCCATAAGTAGGTGAGGCATTTTTGCTAGGTCTACTACAAAGGTTTCATTGCTAATAGTTTTACCCAATGCAATGGGAAGTTCCATTTCTGCAGTTTGAAATTTGGTAGCACTAATGACAGAGCGCATAGAAACAATGGATGGGTTTTGATTGGGCACTTCAATTCCAATAGTTCCCTTTCCAGGAATAGGAGCAATAATTCGAATTCCAAGAGCAGAGAGTGATAATGCAATATCATCTTCTAAATTTTTAATTTTTGAAATTCTGACACCTGCGTCAGGCACAATTTCATATAATGTAACTGTAGGACCAATGGTGGCTTTTATGTTGGCAATGCCAATTTTATAGTTGTTAAGGGTTTCTACAATTTTATTTTTATTGAGTTCAAGCTCTTCTTGGTTAATCGTAATACTGCTATCTCCGTAATCTTTTAGTAAGTCAAACCCTGGCATTTTAAAATTACTAAGTTCTAGGGTAGGGTCAAAAAAACCTTGTTTTTCAACTAATTTTTTTGCTAGTTTTTCATCAACTATTTCTTCTTCCTTAGCCTCAATTTCCATCGTAAGAGTCGTTTTTTCTGAAATAATTTCAGCTTTGATAGAAGGTTCTTCTTTTGGGATTTCTAGTTCTTGTTTAATAGAGGTAGATGAATCCGTTGGTTTGTCATTAGAAGTAACATCAAATTCTATATTAGATTCAAGATCTGCTTGAGTAGTTTCTTCTGTGGGTTTATTCTCTTTATTTTTTAGCTTCAGCCACCAAGTAATAATTTGCTCTGGTGTCCACCCTAATTCGATAACCAAAAAGCATAAAATGAAAAAAAACAGAATTCCAAAAACACCAATATTTCCAATATATATAATTAAAAATGCATTGATTTCAAACCCCACAATACCAGAAAATATAGGAGTGTCTCTAAAGAAATATCCAATTGCTATAGAAAGCCACAACATATGGGCTAGTCCCCATGCCCAAGTAGCTAAAAGTTTTTTGGTAGACCATTGTAAGAATAGTTTTAAGCCAGAAAGCCCAATGAGATAGGCGAAAAGAATTGCTGCAAAACCAACACCATTATAGATGAAGAGATGCCCTACATAGGCACCTAGCTTATTCAAAAGATTTTTTGAAGTAACAGCTTTATCAGACAACGAACCAAGTGTACTAAAATCTGCTTGCCATGTAAAAAAATAAGATATAAAGGAAATGGTAAGTAGAATAGAAATCAATAGAAGTCCACCTCCTAACAAGACTTTTCGTTGTCGTCTCTTTATTAAATCTGTTTCAGTGATTTCTTTTTTTTTGGACATGAATTAATGCTCTCTTGCAAAAATACAAATTCAAAACTAAAAAATAGACCATTAAGTTCTGGCATGTAAGATATTTTTAAACACATTATTTAGCGCTATTAGCATAATGAATTAATAGAATATCACTCAATAATAAGAAACGAATACTAGCTTTCATAAATAGATTTTAATGATTTGGTGTAATAATCTAATCCAATATTACTATATGTAAAACTAATAGTCTAATGTCTAAAAAATCTAAAAGGAGTAGTACATTTATAGAAAATATAAATCATGAGTGAAAGCAAATGTCCATTCCATGGCTCCATAACCAAACCCAATGTTGGGACTGAAAACAACAACTGGTGGCCTAATCAATTAAATATTGATATTCTTCGTCAGCATGACTCCAAAAGCAACCCTATTTCTGAGGTTAATTACAGAGAGAATGTTAAGAATTTAGATCTTGATGCTGTTAAATCAGATCTCAAAACAATGCTTAAAGACTCAAAAGATTGGTGGCCTGCAGACTGGGGGCATTATGGCCCATTTTTTATTAGAATGACTTGGCATGCAGCTGGCACCTATAGAACAGGCGATGGTCGAGGTGGAGCTGCTACAGGAGCACAACGTTTTGCACCATTAAACTCATGGCCAGACAACGGTAACTTAGATAAGGCTCGTCGTCTACTTTGGCCAATCAAAGAAAAATACGGGAACAAATTGTCTTGGGCCGATCTACTTGTCCTTGTTGGTAATGTTGCCATCGAAGATATGGGTGGTCCAAACCATGGTACCGTTTTAGGGCGTGAAGATATTTGGCATCCAGAAAAAGATATTTATTGGGGAGCAGAAGATGAATGGTTAGGAGATAAGCGCTATGGCGATACTCGCCAATCACTCGAAAACCCTCTTGCTGCAGTTCAGATGGGATTGATTTATGTAAACCCTGAAGGACCTAACAGTAACCCTGACCCAGCTCTTTCAGCTCAAGATATTCGTGAAACTTTTAAGCGAATGGCTATGAATGACACTGAAACAGCTGCTCTAACTGCTGGAGGTCACACCTTTGGAAAAGCTCACGGAGCTGGAGATGCTGGTCTCGTTGAAGCAGAACCTGAAGGAGCTCCAATTGAAATGATGGGATTAGGCTGGAATAATAAACATGCTTCTGGCGTTGGAATAGATGCTATAACTAGTGGAATTGAAGGGCCTTGGACCACCAATCCTACACAATGGGATATGGGTTATTTAGAACTTTTATTTAAATACGAGTGGGAATTAAAAAAGAGCCCTGCCGGAGCTTGGCAATGGCATCCAATTAATTGTGCTGAGGAAGATATGGTTCCTCAAGTTGATGGTAGTGATGTTAAAGTGCTTCCAATGATGACTACTGCTGATATGGCAATGAAAGTTGATCCAATCTACAATAAAATCTGTCAGCACTTTTTAGCAAATCCAGAGGAATTTGGAGAGGCGTTTGCAAAAGCTTGGTTTAAATTACTCCACCGAGATATGGGGCCAAAAACCAATTATATCGCTGGTGATCATAAGGATGTTAGTTATATATGGCAAGATCCCTCCCCTATTGGTAAAACACTTACTGCCTCAGAAGAACAAATAGTACGCGATGCTATTGTTAACTCTGGACTCAGTGTTCAAGAAATGGTCAATACGGCGTGGGCAAGTGCCAGTACCTTCCGAAGTTCTGATAATCGCGGTGGAGCTAACGGTGCTCGTATTCGCCTTCAGCCTCAAAAGGATTGGGAAGTAAATAAACCTGAAGAACTTTCTAAAGTTTTAGGTATTTATGAACTAATTGCTTTCTCTCAAGGAGTAAGTATTGCTGATGTAATAGTAATTGGTGGTGCAGTTGGTATTGAAAAAGCTGGGGGACAAAAAGTAGATGTTACAACTGGACGGGGAGATGCCTCCCAGGAAAATACCGATATAAATTCATTCAATTTACTAAGACCAAGAGCTTGTGGATTTAGAAATTATTCTGAAAAAGAATTTGCTGTAAGTCCGGAAGAGATAATGTTAGATAAAGCTC
>Ga0209090_10000557_pt1 | contig 23395 bp, 25 predicted proteins | sample ArcticOcean_MG_C_9_FD_187432 | JGI IMG/M metagenome (GOLD analysis project Ga0209090, IMG submission 187432) | Marine microbial communities from western Arctic Ocean - ArcticOcean_MG_CB2_152 (SPAdes) (version 2) | ecosystem: Environmental > Aquatic > Marine > Oceanic | place: Arctic Ocean... | reverse complement strand
TATACAAGATGCCTTAGAGATCCCGTATACTTTGCAAAGACACATCTTAAGGTAATACATCTCGATCATGGTTTAGTTGATTTTGATTTATACCCGTATCAAGAAAAGATGTTTTCTCATTTTGATGATAACAGATTCTCTATAGTACTTGCATGTCGTCAATCTGGTAAATCTATATCATCTGTCGGGTACCTATTATGGTACGCTCTGTTTCATCCAGAACAGACAATTGCGATACTAGCAAACAAAGGTGCAACCGCACGTGAGATGTTAGCCCGCGTAACATTAATGCTTGAGAACCTACCGTTCTTCTTACAGCCTGGATGTAAAGCATTGAATAAGGGATCCATTGACTTTTCTAATAATTCTCGCATCATCGCTGCTGCTACTTCAGGATCGTCCATTCGAGGCATGTCTGTCAATCTCCTATTCCTCGACGAGTTTGCCTTTGTTGAAAACGCAACAGAGTTTTATACTTCCACCTATCCGGTGGTGTCGAGTGGTAAATCTACAAAAGTAATCATTACATCTACTGCAAACGGTTTAGGTAATATATACCATAAGCTTTGGGAAGGTGCAGTACAAAGTACAAACGAATTTAAACCATTTAGAGTTGATTGGTGGGACGTGCCAGGTCGAGATGCTGAATGGAAAAGACAAACAATTGCTAATACATCTGAACTGCAATTCAACCAAGAGTTTGGTAATACGTTCCATGGAACAGGTAATACTTTAATCTCTGGCGATACGTTATTAGGTATGCAAGCGCAGAATCCTATCTTTACACAGAATAACGTTAAGGTATATGTTAAGCCTGAAGAACATCATGACTATATGGTCTTTGTCGATGTTGCAAAGGGCAGAGGTATGGATTCATCTACGTTTAATATCATTGATGTGACAACCAAACCGTTTCAGCAAGTTGCAGTGTTTAAAGATAATATGATCTCACCACTGCTATTTCCTGACATCATATATAAGTATGCTAAAACATATAATGACGCGTATGTAATCATTGAATCTAATGACCAAGGCGCTGTCGTATGTAATGGTTTATATTATGATTTAGAATACGAAAATGTGTTCGTTGAATCAATGATAAAAGCTAACTCAATTGGTGTGACTATGACTAGAAAGGTCAAGCGCATTGGTTGTTCAAACATCAAAGATCTTGTAGAACAAAGTCAATTATCTATTGTTGATCAAGATACAATCATAGAAATGTCTACATTCGTAGCATCAGGTTCTTCCTATGAGGCATCAACAGGTAATCACGATGACTTGATGATGAACTTAGTTCTATTTGGATGGTTTGCTGCAACTCCCTTCTTCGGTGAAATGACTGATATTGATATGAAGAGTATGATGTATGCAGAACAACAAAGAATGATTGAAAACGATGTAGTCCCATTTGGTGTTTATGACAATGGCATTATAGAAGAAGTTGAATCCATCGTAGAAGGTGGAGACAGATGGTTCGTACAGAAGGACGTATTCTTCTAAATCTGTATATATATAAATAATGCTAGTGAAAACATCTTATTATGAAAACTTATTAATTTCCAATGAAGGGGAAAATACATGGCATTTCAAGTCTCACCTGGTGTGCAGGTAAAAGAAACTGACTTGACTAATGTTGTTCCTGCTGTATCTACATCTATTGGCGCGATCGCTGGAGCATTCCAGTGGGGCCCGGTTGGAGAGATTACAACAGTTAGTTCGGAACAAGCACTAGTTAATATTTTCGGCAAACCTAACGCAAACACCGCTAAATATTTCTATCCAGCTGCGCAGTTCTTGCAGTATGGCAATTCGTTGCGCGTAGTTCGTGCATTAACAGGCAACCTTAACGCTACTACTTCTGGTACCGGCCTTTTGGTTAAAAACGACGAGCATTTTGCATCTGTAACGCCCGGTGGTACAGATACATTCCTTGCTCGCTTTCCTGGTGTATTAGGTAACTCATTACAAGTTTCAGTCTGTCCTGCAGATGCAACAGCTTTTGCCGCATGGGCATATGCTTCTAGCTTTGATGCAATTCCTAGTACTTCTGCATATTCAGTAGCAAATAGTGGTGATACCGCTGATGAAATGCACATTGTAGTTCTAGACGAAGATGGAGCCATCACTGGCGCCGCTGGTACAGTACTAGAAACATTTGCATTCGTCTCTCAAGCCTCAGATGCTAAAGCAGCTGATGGTACTGATAACTACTACGCAAACGTAATTAACAACTCATCCGCATATGTTCGTTGGGGTGCTCACACCTCAGCATTAACTGATGCAGGTTCTGCTGTTAATGCCGCGGCTGGTTCCGCATTCGTTACTGGTTCTGCTGCAATCACGGTATCACTTACTGGTGGTACTTCAGATGACGCTCCAACAGTTGGCGAATTATCAACAGCTTATGACATGTATGACGATTCAGAAACTGTCGACGTAAACTTGCTAATTGGTCCTGAAACTTCAGCTGATGATGATGTGACTATGGCTAACTACATGATCGCTATTGCCGAAGGCCGTAAAGATTGTGTTGCGTTTGTTTCCCCTGCCGTTGCAGTAACAGTTAATAACGATTCAGCAGCTGCTAACGTGAAAGCTTGGGCCGATGCCCTTACTTCTTCATCTTATGCAGTATTCGATTCAACTTCTTTATATGTGTACGATAAGTACAATGACACATATCGTTGGATTGTAGCTTCAGGTGCAATTGCTGGTTTGTGTGCAAACACAGATAACGTTGCCGATGCATGGTTCTCTCCTGCTGGTTTCTCACGTGGTCAAATCCGCGGTGTAACTAAGATTGCTTTCAATCCTAAGAAAGCTGCACGAGATGATCTATATAAAGCTCGCGTTAATCCAATTGTTAGCTTCCCTGGCGAAGGTATTATTTTATACGGTGATAAGACTGCCTCTACTCGTCCAAGTGCGTTTGATCGCATTAACGTTCGTAGGTTGTTCATCACTTTAGAAAAGGCGGTAAGTACTGCTGCTAAGTTCCAGCTGTTTGAATTCAATGATGAGTTCACTCGTGCGCAATTCCGCAACCTAGTTGAACCATTCTTGCGAGATGTAAAGGGTCGACGCGGTATCACTGATTTCTCAGTTGTTTGTGACGCTACAAATAATACTGGTGCAGTCATTGATGGTAACCGTTTCGTAGCCGATATATACATTAAGCCTGCTCGTTCGATTAACTTTATTACATTGAACTTCGTTGCCACGCGTAATGGCGTTGAGTTCTCTGAAATCATTGGTCAATAAGGAGACTTAAATATGGCTATTTTAGGCGTTGATGACTTTAAATCCAAGTTGACAGGCGGTGGTGCTCGTGCTAACTTATTTAAAGCTACATTAAACTTCCCCGGTTATGCTGGGGGCAATGTTGAGCTAGCATCATTTATGTGTAAAGCTGCTCAACTTCCTGGTTCTATCATTGCACCAATCACTATCCCGTTCCGTGGACGTCAATTGCAAATTGCAGGCGATCGTACATTTGAGCCATGGTCAGTGACTATCATCAATGACGTTCAAATGGAAACGCGTGATGCGTTCGAACGTTGGATGAATGGTATTAACCAACACAGTGCAAACACTGGTTTAACTAACCCTGTCGATTATCAAGCTGACATGGTAGTAGAACAGTTGAATAAAGCTGGCGAAGTAGTAAAGCGTTATGACTTCCGTGGAACTTTCCCGACTAACATCTCTGCAATCGATGTATCATACGATTCAGAAAACGTTATCGAAGAGTTTACTGTTGAACTTCAGGTTCAATATTGGGAATCAAACACTACTTCTTAAAGCGTTATAAATAACAGTATAAGCGAAGGGGATTCATCTCCTTCGCGATTATTGTGAGGATAGTAAATTGGCCGACTTTTTTGGTTTTGAAATAAAGAAAAAGGATCAAGAGAAGGATGATCGCACGCGCGCATCGTTTGTTGCTCCTATGGATGAAGATGAGGGTATTGGTAACGTTATCAATGCCGGTGGTCACTTTGGCCAATACGTTGATATTAATGGAGACCAAACAAAGTCTGAAAAAGAGCTGATTCTAAAGTATCGTGATATTTCACAGCATACTGAATGTGATGCCGCAGTTGAAGACATTGTTAACGAAGCAATTGTTTCTGATGATGACTCTTCCCCAGTATCACTAATTATGAATGATTTAGATCAACCTGATCGAATCAAGAAAATGATCAACGAGGAATTTGAGCATGTAGTATCAATGCTTAATATGAACTGGTATGGTCATGACATATTCCGTCGATGGTATGTAGATGGTCGTTTGTACTATCATAAGATCATTGATGAAGCAAATCCTAAGAACGGTTTAATAGAACTGCGTTCAATAGATCCAACAAAGATCCGCAAAGTTCGTGAACTGAAAAAGGAAAAAGATCCTAAGACTGGTGCTGAAATCATCGTAGGTTCTACAGAGTACTTTATATTTCAAAATGAATCGCTTGGATCAAAAGCCCAAGGATTAAAGATTGCTAAAGATGCAGTTGCATACGTTACCTCTGGTCTATTAGATCCAAGTCGTAAGAAAATCTTATCACACTTACACAAAGCTTTGAAGCCAGTTAATCAGCTTCGAATGATGGAAGATTCATTAGTAATCTATCGTCTTGCTCGTGCCCCTGAACGTCGTATCTTTTATATTGACGTAGGTAACCTTCCAAAGGGTAAGGCAGAAGAATATCTTCGTAATATCATGGCTAAATATCGTAACAAGATGGTTTACGATGCCGAAACCGGTGATATGAAAGATGACAAGAAGCATATGTCAATGCTCGAAGATTTCTGGTTGCCACGTCGTGAAGGTGGTCGTGGAACTGAGATTTCTACTCTACCTGGTGGCGAAAACCTAGGACAGATTGATGACATCGAGTACTTCCGTCGTAAGCTATATAAGTCTCTTAATGTACCAAGTGGTCGTTTAGAGCAAGAGCAACAGTTTAACCTTGGTCGATCTACAGAGATCTCACGGGATGAACTTAAGTTTCAGAAGTTTATTAATAGGTTACGTAAGAAATTCTCTGCGTTATTCATTGATATTCTAAAGACACAGCTTATTCTTAAGGGTGTTGTTACCAATGAAGAATGGGAAGATATTAGATCAGATATATCTGTAGACTTCTTGAAGGATAACCACTTCTCTGAGTTAAAAGATGCTGAGCTATTAAGAGAACGTTTAGGTACACTACGCGAAATTGATGAGTACGCAGGTCGTTACTATTCTGTTGAGTGGATTCGTAAAAATGTGTTAATGCAAAATGACGAAGATATTGAAGACATCATTAAACAGATTGATGCTGAAGGTATGAATGATACCGAAGAAGAAGTGTAAAAATGAACTTGTATAAATAAACGAAAGGTGAGAGTAATATGACTGATGTAAATGATTTAATTAATGCATTAAAAAGTGATAGTAGTAACGATGCGAATAACACGTTCGCTGCACTTATGCAAGGGAAAATTAATGGAGCGATGGATGATCGTAAGATCGCTATAGCTCAGGGTATGACAGGTACCTCAGTAGAAACAGAGGATGAAGATTTCAATGATGAAGTTCAATGAATTCAGGTTACAACCTAATACCGTATCTGAAGCTACTAAGAAATTTAAAGTAGGTAAAGGTAAATACACTGCTGAAATTAAAGCCAAAGGTTCTAAGTTTGTTGCATCGATTGATGGACAAGCATTAGACACATTTAAAACAGAAAAAGAAGCTGAACAAGCTATTAAAGATTTTACTAAGTTGATGGGGAAATAAATGGAAATCAGACCGCTAAGTGCAGAGATTGCATCGCCAACCACAACAGGTGCTGCTTCTACTGTATCAGCTGGAATTAATATTCGTGTTATAAATACTACTACTGCTGCTCATCTTGTTACATTAGTGACAGCGCAAAGTGGGACAGTCGTTGGTAGTTTTACTATCATGTCAGATGAACATGTCATCATTAATAAAAAGCAAACTGAGGTAATATTCGCGGCAAATGCCGGTGTTAAATTAACTAGTTTAGCAGTACCAAGAGGTTAATAGCATGAAGTTAATTACAGAGCATCTTGATAATAGATTAGAATACTTGTCCGAAGCGAAAGCTAACGGAGAAAAATCTGCTACTATTCAAGGTATCTTCATGCAAGCTGAAGGGAAGAACCGCAATGGTCGGATTTACCCTAAGGCAATTTTAGAAAAGGCAGTGAGTAAATACTCTGCCGAACAAGTTTCCAAAGGTCGGGCAGTAGGTGAGTTGAATCACCCTGAAGGTCCTACCGTTAATTTGGATAAAGTATCTCATCGTATTACCGAGCTCACTTGGGACGGTAATAATGTGATGGGTAAGGCACTAATATTGAATACTCCTATGGGTCAAATTGTAAAAGGTTTGATGGAAGGCGGTGTTCAGCTTGGTGTTTCGAGTCGTGGAATGGGTAGTCTTGTGAGACGTAACGGTGTTAATATGGTTGGTGAGGATTTTATCCTTTCAACTATAGACATCGTACAGGATCCTTCAGCTCCTGAAGCCTTTGTTAATGGCATCATGGAGGGAGTTGATTGGGTTTGGGATAATGGTATCCTAAAAGCACAAGAAATTGAACAGTACGAGACTGAGATCAAAGAAGCTAAATCATCAGATATGTCTAATGTCCAGATGAAGGTTTTCAAAGATTTCCTCTCAAAACTTTAACTCAATAGGAGTAATTATGTCTGATAACGAAAATATCGAAGACGTCGTAGAAGCACTCCAAGATGAGACCCTTGAGAACGTTGAAGTTTCTGATGGGGATCACCTGGACGAGGCCAAAGTCGCACCTGAAGTTGATGGTGAAAAGGCTGCTGATGAAGCTGGCACAGAGATTAAAAAATCTGCACCTAAGCAAGCAACAGCACCGAAGACTAAAGCCGGTATGGTTAACGCCATGTATGACAAAATGTCTAAGATGAAAAAAGAAGAGCTAATGGCTGCATATAATAAGATGCATTCTGAAAGCGTTGAATCTGATGTTGCTGATACAGTAGCTGAAGGTCACTTCGAGCAAGATTTGGACGCATTAGTCGAATCTGAAGCAACACTATCTGAAGGGTTTAAAGGTAAAGCCGCAATTATTTTTGAAGCTGCCCTTAAGTCTAAACTTTCTGAAAGCATTGAGCGTTTAGAAAGTGACTATTCAGATGAACTAGCTGAAGAGACCGATCGCATTCAATCTGAAATGGTCGAGAAAGTCGATGGCTACCTCAACTACGTAGTTGAAAGCTGGATGGAAGATAACAAGATTGCAGTAGAAAACGGTCTACGTACCGAAGTTGCTGAAAGCTTTATGACAGCATTGCACGGTGTATTCACTGAGCACTATGTTGATGTACCTGCTAGCAAAGTCGACCTAGTCGATGAACTTGCTGATAAGGTAGACAACCTAGAAGAAGCTGTTAACACTTCTGAGCAGAAGAACATTGCTTTAGCAGGGGAAGTTAATACACTTACTCGCGCTGCTATCGTTCGTGAATCTGCAACCGGTTTAAGCGAAGCACAAGCTGAAAAGCTTAAGTCTCTTGTTGAAGATGTTACTTATGATTCTTCTGATGCATTCACTGCAAAAGTTGATACAATCAAAGAAACATATTTCAAAGAAACAAAGGCTGTAAGCAATACAGACTTAACTGAAGTACATGATCACGCTGAAGAAGAAGTATCAGCGTCGCCACGTATGCAAAGTTATCTAAACGCCCTTAAGCAACACAATACTTAATCACATACGGAGTAAACAAAAAATGTTTAACGCTGATAAAAATCTTATGGAAAAATGGGCTCCTATCATGGAATCCGACCAGGCGCCTGCATTTAAAGATGCACATCGCCGCGCAGTAACCGCAGTAATGTTAGAAAACACAGAGAAAGCCCTCGCTGAACAGCGCGGTCATGAGTCTTTTAACTTGCAAGAAGCCGCTCCAGTTAACGCAACTGGTTCTGGTGTCGATAACTGGGATCCAATCTTGATCTCATTAGTTCGTCGTTCAATGCCTAACTTGATGGCCTATGACATTGCTGGTGTACAGCCAATGACTGGACCAACTGGTTTGATCTTCGCAATGAAGTCAAAGTATACTTCACAATCTGGTACAGAAGCATTGTTTGCTGAAGCTAACACTGCATTCTCTGGTGCAACTTCTGGTGACACTGGTGCAGCTGATGCTGGTAACAACGATCCTTTCTCAGGTGATGACGCAGCTTCTGGTGGCTCAGTCGGTAACGACGCAGACACAATTGCTGAGTACGCTCCTGGTACTGGTATGGCTACAGCAACTGCTGAAGCTTTAGGTGATTCAGGTTCTAACGCATTCCCTGAAATGGCATTCTCAATCGAAAAAGCTACAGTGACTGCAAAGTCTCGTGCTTTGAAAGCTGAGTACACCATGGAATTAGCTCAAGACCTTAAAGCTGTTCACGGCCTTGATGCTGAAGCAGAACTTGCAAACATCTTGTCTGCAGAAATTCTTGCTGAAATCAACCGCGAAGTTATCCGTACTGTTAACATGAAAGCTAAGCTTGGTGCTCAGCAATCAGATTTAACAACTGGTGGTACATTCGATCTTGACACCGACGCCGATGGCCGTTGGTCAGTAGAGAAGTACAAAGGTTTGTTAGTACAAATTCAACGTGAAGCTAACGTTATTGCTCGTGAGACACGTCGCGGTAAGGGTAACTTCTTGATCTGTTCTTCAGACGTTGCAGCTGCACTTTCTTCTTCTGGTATGCTTGACTACACTCCTGCTCTTTCGCAGAATGCTAGCTTGAACATCGACGACGCTGGTAACACCTTTGCAGGTACACTAGCTGGTGGAATGAAAGTTTACATCGATCCATACGCTGCCGTTAACTACGTTAACATCGGCTACAAAGGCGGAAACGCTTATGACGCAGGTATCTTCTACTGCCCATATGTTCCGTTGACCATGGTTCGTGCTGTTGGCGAGAACTCTTTCCAGCCTAAAATCGGCTTTAAGACTCGTTACGGTATGGTTGCTAACCCATTCGTTGGTGCAACTGCTGGTGATAACACTGGTGCTGATCGTGCTAACCAGTACTACCGCATCTTCAAAGTTACCAACATCTTAGGCGAAGGTTAATATACCTTCTCTTTAGTTTAGAGTAACAAGAGGGCAGCCGAAAGGTTGCCCTTTTTTTTGTTATAAATAATGGTATAAGGAGCACACTATAATGCCATATCAAGCTAATATTAATTTTAATGAACAAGCAACATCTACTCTTGTAGAGAATCTGCAGTTCATTACGCCGTCAGGATTTAGACTTGTGATTGACTCACAGAAATATCCTAACGCACAATATATGGTTCAACAGATTGCATTGCCAGATATGAGCATATCTCCTGCAGTGTTGAATACACCTAAACGTAATATCGGACTAGCACCTGATAAGATCGAATACAACCCTTTTGATCTAACGTTTCTTGTAGATGAAAAGATGACAAACTATAAAGAGATTCATGATTGGATTCTTGGCTTAGTTACAGAAGACGATTACGGCGTACGTAAAGAACGAGACGTAACACTGCAAGTCTTAAACAGTCATAACAACGTGACAAACGAAATTCAGTTTATTGATGCGTTCCCTATCAATCTTAGTTCATTGCCATTTGATGCAACTACAACTACTATTGAATATCTTACAGCTTCAGTGACATTCCAATACTCATACTTTAAATTTAAGACAGTTTAAAACGTATATAAATATTTGTAACATTATATGATCAAAGGTGATAATTATGCTTAATATTGAGAACATCCTAGCTATGTGGAAAGAAGACTCAAAGATAGACGAGCTTCGGCTGGATCAAGCTTCTATTGATTCGGCCAAACTACATTCTAAATATCTAGAACTCCTCACAACAACAAAACTTCAATTGAAGCGTAAAGATATGGAATTCAAAGTCCTTCTAAAGCAGAAGTGGCTATGGTACAATGGTAAACTCACGAAAGCTCAGATAGATGATCTTGGATGGGAGTACGACGCATTAAATGGTCTGAAGGTTATGAAAGGTGATATGTCTTATTACTATGACTCTGACCCACACATTCAAGAAATGGATGCGCGGTTAGAGTACATAAAGGTATTGAAAGACACTCTTGAAGAAATCATACAGAATATTAGATGGAGACATTCCAGTATCAAAAACGCAATCGATTGGAGAAAATTCGAGAGCGGTGCATAACAATGTCTGAGACAATACGTGTCAAGAAAAAGAATCACGCATACCTTACAGTGAATGCAGATCCAGGTATCATGAACGAGATAAGTGATTTCTTTACGTTCTTTGTTCCTGGCTACAAATTCATGCCAGCTTATAAGAATAAGATATGGGATGGTAAGATACGTTTATTCGATGTAAGAACTGGAGATCTACCTGGTGGTCTTTTTGCTTATGTGCAAGAATTTGCCGCAACTCCTGGACGTGATTATCATATTGAAGTAGAGCATGATGCGTACTACGGAGTACCAAGCACGAACTCAGTAGTGGATATGGAATGGGTCAATGATCTTACTCTATCATCTAATGGCGTAGCTATTGCACCACGTGATTATCAATTAGATGCAGTATCGCATGCTCTGACAAAGAAACGTGCATTGCTTATATCACCTACAGCATCTGGTAAGTCACTTATCATTTACTTAATACTGCGTTGGTTTCTTGAGAGATATGAAAAACGCGTATTGATTATTGTACCTACTACTTCTCTTGTTCAACAAATGTATTCTGACTTTGGAGACTATAGTCAATTCGATGATACATTCAACCATGAAGAAAACATTCATAGGATATACTCAGGTCGTCCTAAGTTCGCAGAGAACGAACGCATTATTGTGTCTACATGGCAAAGCATATATAAACTAGGACCTGAGTGGTTTAGTCAGTTTGGTGCAGTGTTTGGTGATGAAGCCCATAACTTTAAAGCTAAATCACTCATATCCATATTATCTAAAATGCGCGATGCTGAATATAGATTTGGTACGACTGGTACATTAGATGGAACACAGACACATAAGCTAGTTCTTGAAGGACACTTCGGACCAGCGCATTATGTGACTACAACTAAGAAGCTGATGGATGCAGGTTCTTTAGCTGAGCTAGATATTTCTATGATCTTACTCAAGTATCCAGATGATATACGCAAAGCGTGGGGTAAGAAGAAGTATCAAGAAGAGATGGATTACATTGTTTCATACCAGAAGCGTAATCAATTCATAACAAACTTGGCGTTAGATCAAGATGGCAATACACTTGTATTATTTCAATATGTAGAGAAGCATGGTAAACCTCTATATAATATGATTAAGGATAAGGCACACGTACGTAGACAAATATTCTACGTGTCAGGAGAGACTGGTGCCGACGTACGTGAAGACATAAGAAAGATAACTGAGACACAGAAGAATGCAATTATCGTAGCATCACTTGGTACATTTAGTACTGGTGTCAATATAAGGAACTTGCATAACGTAGTATTTGCTAGTCCTTCTAAGTCTCAGATTAAAGTGTTACAATCTATTGGCCGTGGTTTACGTAAATCAGACAATGGACAAGCAACTAAGTTATTCGATCTAGCTGATGATCTGCATTGGAAGGCACGTAAGAACTATACCTTACAACATGCAGCCGAAAGAATGAAGATCTATGGCAAAGAGAAATTTAAATACTCAATTTACGAAGTGGATATATAATGGAAGATACAGCACTAAACGAATTAAACGTAAGTCATATCAAGCTTGCTAACGGAGACGAGGTAGTTGCATTAGTAAGATCTATAGAAGATGCATCAATATTTGTTGAATCTCCTTTACTGATTAATACCATGCATAGTGGAGAAGATAGAGAATCGTTCTACTTCACTGAATGGATGCCAATGTCTGAGTCTGTGGTGTGTATAAATAGAAGTACAGTGATCACTCATGCAGAATGTACAGACCCTTTTAAAGAGCATTATGTACGTACTGCTTTAAGTTTTAAAGAAAGACCTACATCTAGCTTTACGAGTGAATATCCAGAAGATGATGTATTTGGATATGATGATGAAGATATGATTGAAGAGATGCAGACTACTACTACTAAGATAGTACATTAGAGGGTACTCCATCCCTCAGCAGATAACTCTTCTATTATACACTAGTTTAGCCAAAATGTACACGGCTAAACACAAATAAAGTGAAATTAAATATAAGTGTACATTTCCTTAGAATCGTGTTATAATAGTTCTATAATACGATAAAATATACTGGGAGTATATAATGATCAAGACCAAGCCAAAGAACAAACCTCATTATGTCAACAACCGAGAGTTTTCGTTTTCTGTTGTTGATTATGTGAAGCTAGTTAACCAAGCCCAAGAAGCAGATACAAAATTGCCTATAGTTCCAGACTATATTGCAACCTGCTTTCTTAAAATATCTGAAGGCTTATCTCATAAATCCAACTTCATCCGTTATACCTATCGTGAAGAGATGGTAATGGATGGCGTTGAGAACTGTCTCAAAGCAATCACAAACTACAACATTGAAGCTGCTACCCGTACAGGTAACCCTAATGCTTTCGCATACTTCACACAGATATGCTTCTATGCATTCTTGCGGCGTATCGCTAAAGAGAAGAAGCAACAAGACATTAAATTCAAATGGATTGAAACTGCTGGTGTTGAAGACTTTTTGTCGTATGGTGAAGGTGATGGTGCTGCGTCTGGTAGTGAACGAGCATTTGTTGAAGAGTTAAGATCTCGTATTGATAAGATTCGTGATACTGACAACTCAGTAAAAGAGTTTGCTGCTCAAGAGAAAGCTGCAGCTAAAGAGCGTAAAGCTAAAGGCCTCGAATTATTCATGGGAGGTTAACATGATGCTTACATTACGTATTTCTGTATGGGGTAATGGCATAGTTGGTGGAACTTACGCAGACTATTTAGAAGACAATGGTTTTGATGTTAGGAGAATAGATCCAGGAATGGGACTGTTACCTACTGATGACGATTACTTGTATCCTTCTATCATATGTGTTCCTGCTCCGACTTTATCAGATGGCATTGTTGATTGCAGTATTATATCTGACATAGCTGGTAAGATCTTTGCAGCTAATGAAGAAACTCCTATACTTGTTAAGAGTACTATCCCTCCTAATATGGCTGATGATTTTAGTTTGATGTGGAAATCATTTACCTATTCACCTGAATTCCTTACTGCTGCAAATGCCCATGAAGATATTAGATCACAAAAGAATGTTGTTCTAGGCGGTAGAGATACTGATCATTGGGAAAAGTTCTTTACTGCTTTCAATAAGAATGTGGTCATAACAAATGCACGCACTGCATCGTTTATGAAGTATAGTATTAACACTTTCCTTGCTACTAAAGTTGCGTTTATGAACGAGCTTGAAGATCAATACGGTGGCGACTGGAATGCACTTAGATCCCTATTAGAACTAGATCCAAGACTTTCAGCATCTCATTTAGATGTGCCAGGTTCTGATGGAAGAGTAGGGTATGGAGGAGAATGCTTTCCAAAAGACGTAAAAGCATTCATAAGCTATGCTAAGATTCATGAGTATAACACTCAGCTTACAATCTTAGAACAAGCTCATTTGTCTAATTTAAAAAGGAGATTATGATGCACGTATTAGTAACAGGTCATGAAGGATATGTTGGAAGCCACTTGATGGAGCAGCTTCTAAAGCAAAATCATACTGTAGGTTATTTTGAAGGTGACTTACTTGATACTGATTGGGAGAATCTAGATGAGAGGTATGATACTGTTATCCATCTTGCGGGTTTAGCAGGTGTTCGTAGATCATTCTCAGAACCGCTTGAATACTATAAGAACAACGTTGAATTATCACGTAGGATATTCAAATATTGTGAGCGTACAAACACTAACATAATGTACGCATCTTCGTCTAATGCTCATGAATGGTGGTTAAATCCTTATGCAACTACTAAACAGATGTTAGAAGAAATGGCGTCTATGCTGACGGTTAAACATATAGGTATGAAGTTCCATACCGTTTGGCCAGGAAGAGATGACATGCTATACAAGAGACTGATACGTGACGATGTGAAATACATTAACGAAGATCATTTTAGAGATTGGATTCATATTGAAGATTTATTGAATGGACTATGTACAATCATGGAAAACTGTGATATAATAGAACAATCAGTGGTTGACATTGGGACTGGGCATATTACACCTGTTAAGCAAGTAGCTAAGAAGTTTGGCTTTACTGGCGAATGGCGTAAAGGTGAAGCTCCAGGAGAACGTATGGCAACATGCGCAGATGTTGAGTACTTATTAGCATTGGGTTGGACTCCTAAGCACAATATCATGAACGAAGGTTAATACATGAAAGTAGCAATATTAAACGATACACATTGCGGTGTTCGTAATTCATCAGATATTTTTATTAAGTATCAAGAACGTTTCTATACAGAAGTGTTCTTTCCATACTTAAAGAAGCATGACATTAAACAGATCTTACATTTAGGTGATTATTATGACCATCGTAAGTATGTTAACTTTAAAGCTTTAAACTCTAATCGTAAAGTATTCCTAGATCGTCTTCGTGAGGATGGTATCCATATGGACATCATACCAGGCAATCACGATGTGTTCTATAAGAATACAAATGAATTGTGCTCTTTAAAAGAGTTGCTTGGTCATTATACTTCTAACGTCAATATCGTAATGAAACCTAAGGTATTAGACTATGATGGATGTGGTGTTGCAGTAGTACCATGGATTAACAATGAGAACTACGTAGAATATACCGACTTTATTAAGAATTGTAAAGCATCTATTCTTGGAGCTCACTTAGAGTTAGTTGGTTTTGATATGATGAAAGGCATGCCGAATATGCACGGTATGGGTACTGAATTATTTGATCGCTTTGAGTTGGTAATGTCAGGTCACTTTCATACTAAGTCTAATCAAGGTAACATTCATTATCTTGGTAGCCAAATGGAATTCACGTGGTCTGATGTGGATGATCCTAAGCACTTCCATATCTTTGACACTGAGAAGCGTGAACTTACACCTGTTAAAAATCCTATTACAATATTTGAAAAAGTAGTGTACGATGACCGCAAAACAGTGTATAATGAGTATAATGTAGAAGCTTTGAAGCAGAAGTTTGTTAAGGTTGTCGTAGTGAATAAGTCTGAACCATTCTTATTCGACAAGTTTATAGATCGGATTCAAGATGTTGATACACACGAATTGAAGATTGCAGAGACCTTTGATGAGTTTATGGGTGAGAATGTAGATGATGCAGCTATATCTGTAGAAGATACTACTCAGCTACTTGACTCATACGTTGATGCGGTTGACACTGATTTAGATAAAGATAGGATTAAGAATATGATGCGTGGTTTATACGTTGAAGCACAGAATGAGGAAATCATTTAATGATCGTTTTTAAGAGTGTTTCATGGCAAAACTTTCTATCAACAGGCAACGAAGTCACAACTGTCTTATTAAACAAGTCTCCTACTACGTTGATTGTAGGTCAGAACGGTGCTGGCAAATCTACATTACTAGATGCGTTATCATTTGGCTTGTTTGGTAAACCACATCGCGACATTAATAAACCTCAGCTAGTTAACACTATCAACGGTAAGAACTGTACAGTAGATGTTGAGTTCGATGTAGGTGCACACAAGTTTAAGATCTCACGTGGTATCAAACCTAATAAGTTTGAGATCTATCAGAACGGTAACATGATCAACCAGTCTTCTGCTGCTCGTGATTATCAAAAGTTTCTAGAACAGAATATCTTAAAGCTGAATCATAAATCGTTTCATCAGATAGTAGTTCTTGGCTCTTCATCATTCATTCCCTTTATGCAACTACCAAGTGGTCATAGACGTGATGTGATTGAAGATCTATTAGACATCAACATCTTCTCTAAGATGAATGGTATCCTTAAGGAACGTAGCGCAAGAATCAAAGAGCAGTTAAAAGACATCGGCTACAATCTTGAACTGTTTAAAGAAAAGATCGCACTTCAAAAGAAATACATACGTGATATTACTCAAATGAACGATGATCAGATTCGTTCTAAGAGAGATAGTATGACGTTGTTTGTTTCTGAGATTGGTGAGATGCAAACTGCTAATGGTCAATATAGTCTTGATATTGAAAAGCTTCAAGATGGATTAAAAGATAGACTGTCTACTGCACACAATAAGAAGCAATCGTTGATGCAATATCAAGCACAGTTTCAACAGCAAATGAAGAGCGTAGTGAAGGATGCTAAGTTCTATGAAACTAATATTATTTGCCCAACATGTACACAAGACATAGATCAGTCAGTAAGAACTGAAAAGCTTGAATTTTCTAAAGGTCGTGCCAAAGAATTACAAGAAGGTATGACAAAGGCAGGTGATGAAGGCGTAAAATTAGATGATGTAATAGATGATCTTAATAAGATTTCAGAGCAAATCAGAAACCTTCAAGATGGTATATCATCTAACAACCGTGACATCACTCGTCTGCAAACACAGATCAATGGATTAGAAACTGAAATCGTAGGACTTACCTCACGTGACGGAGACCTTGGTCAAGCGAATAGCACTTTAACAGAGCATACTACTGAGCGTGATTCACTATCAGAGAGAAAGCTTGTTATGATGGACGAACGTTCATATAACGATGCAGCAGGTGAGATGCTTAAGGATGGAGGTATTAAGACTAAAGTTGTTAAGGAATACCTTCCAGTAATGAATAAATTGATAAATAGCTATTTGCAAGTGTTAGATTTCTTTGTAGCGTTCGATTTAGATGAGAACTTTACTGAAACTATTCGCTCTCGCCATAGAGATACGTTTAACTACGCATCATTCTCAGAGGGTGAAAAGCAACGCATTGACTTAGCTCTGCTATTCACATGGCGACAGATTGCACGTATGAAGAATTCTACATCAACTAACTTGTTGGTATTAGACGAGACATTCGACTCATCTTTAGATCACGACGGAGTTGATAATCTTATGAAGATTCTTGGCACTTTAGATGATGATAGTAACGTATTCGTTATATCGCACAAAGGCGATTTATTAGATGGAAAGTTCAGATCTAAGATTGAGTTCACTAAAGAACACAACTTCTCTAAGATCAAATAGTTATAAGCTTAGACGAAACTGTTCTAATAACGTTGCATAATTGTATGTACTTCTCCTTTGGTTTATGTTATAATAGTTATATAAATTGATGAAGAGGTTACGCATTATGCAAACATCACAAAGCACACTAGCTAAATTACTAGCTAAAGAAAACATAGAAATCCAGCATGGTAACTTTACCACTGCTTGGTTTGATGTAGAAAATCGAGTCCTTGGTCTTCCAATGTGGAAAGATCGTGGCAAAGACGTATACGACCTTCTTGTAGGTCATGAAGTAGGTCACGCATTATTCACACCAGCTGACGGTTGGCATGAATCAACCACAGAAATTCCAGGCATTCCACGCTCATATGTAAACGTTGTTGAAGACGTTCGCATTGAAAAGCTTGTGCAACGCATCTATCCAGGACTTGTATCATCATTTAAACGTGGTTATAAAGTACTGAATGACGAAAACTTCTTTGGTCTAGATGAAGATGCCATCTTAATGGGTGTTGATGTTAGAAAACTAAATCTAGTTGATAAGATCAATATTAAAGCAAAGTTACGTGATCTAGTTGATGTTTCTTTCTCTATAGATGAGCAACCAATTGTTGATCAAGTTATGCGTGTTGAAACTTGGGATGATGTGATCGAAGCTTGTAAAGCATTATATGAGTTCATGAAGCAAAAGCAACAAGCTCAAGCTGACCAACCTAGTGACCAACCTGACCAACCTAGTTCAGAATCAGAAGATCAAGGTGATACTCAAGAAAGTAATGAAGATTCACCACTAAGTGATGAACAGTCAGAAGATTCACAGTCTTCTAAAGATGCTGCTCAAGGTGGTGGTGATAGCGACAAGGAAGAAGAGCAAACTCCTGATACTCGTGAAGAGAAAGAAGATACTTCGTACGATGATATTGAGCAAGTTCTAACTGATGAAGCATTCAGAGAAAATGAGCATAGACTTATTGATGCAGACGAACGTGGTGATCAGCCAAGAATGACTAACGGCTTAAGCAGAGCTCAAGTCAATCATATTGTTGTACCATACGCTAAACTGAAAGCATCACGTGAATTAAATTCTGACTTTAATAATGTTAAAGGTGGAGACTTTGGTCGTGATCAAATGGCAAAGTTTGAGATTGAAATCAAACCTATTGTAGCTACTATGGCTAAAGAGTTTGAAATGCGCAAAGCTGCGTTTAGATTACAACGTGCACAAACTGCACGCTCTGGATCAATCAATGTTAATAAGCTGCATAGCTACAAATACAATGATGACATATTCGCTCGTATAACTAACCTTGCAGATGCTAAATCTCATGGTATGATTATGTTTTGCGATTACTCTGGTTCTATGTGTAACGTTATTGGTAAGGTAATACGTCAAACTATTACGTTAGCTGACTTTTGCAAGAAGGTCAATATACCTTTCTCAGTGTATGGTTTTACTACCACCGGCCGTTCACATATGCATGATGTCTATCCTCACCATTCAGGCAATATCTGTGCTGATCGTGTTGGAGTTTTTGAAACTATCTCATCTAGCCTAAGTCGTTCAGATTATAAAGAAGCTCGTGAGATCTTGATTCGTCAATCATTTGAACTTGATAATTATGGAAGATCTTCACTTCAATGTAAGCAGTACGAAGACTTAGGTGCAACTCCTTTGTATGAAACAATTCTTTGTGCTGAATACATTATCAAAGAATTTAAAGCAAAGCACAACGTACAGAAAATCAATACTGTGTTTCTTACCGATGGTATGGGCGATAGTTTCCATATTCAATCGCAAGTTCATCCTGAAGGTAAAGGCGCACCTACTGCTAATCGTTATGGTGCAGTCAAAGTTAAGATGAATGGTAAGTATGTCAATTGTGCTGGTAGGCATGATATGGGTGAAATGCTAATGGGTGAACTTCGTAACATCGAAGGTGTAACAACCATTGGATTCTTTATGTCTACATGCGGTAATGATTTTAAGAATCAAATGTGGGCAATGAAAATGCATCAACATACTGGTGATATTGCAAAAGCACGTAAGCTATACAATAACCAAAAATTCTTCTCTAAAAAGGATACATTAGGTTATGATGAGTACTTCGTTCTTAACGCTAAAAACTGGAAAACTAATACTGACGAATTAGAAGTTGATACTGCATTGATACCAACTAAAGCACAAATCACTACTGCGTTTAAGAAGTACAGCGCATCTAAGAAAGGCAACAAGGTTTTAGCTACTCAGTTTGCTAAGCTTGTTGCATAAGCTTAGATCAAAATGTTCTAAGAACGGTGAAAATAAGTGTGTACATTTATTGAATATAGTGATATAATAGCTATATAAATTAATAAAGAAAGAATCATTATGAACTTAAGCAAAATCTTCGAAACCAGTATGAATGTCTTAGGATATATGTTTTTAACTCTATTCGTATTAGGGTTTATGAATGTAGGTCAAGGCACTGAATATACTTGGTGGGCATTGATGGTAGCTTACGGAAACTAACTAAGAGTAATTATATTATGAATAAATTTGATGCAGCAACCATACTAACAACTGAATTATCAAAACGCTTTCCAGACAAGGTGGAGTATAAGCCTTCGGAAGTAATCCAACTAGCCGTTGAATTTGGTGTCAGTGAAAACTTAGCGTATAACTATACTAAGTCATTCCCTAAAGTAGCTCGTGGAGTGTATAACTTGGAATCAGCAATTGCGCCTTCACTGCAGCTTGTTCCTGCTAATAAAAATGAGGTACCTCAAACAGTGGCTTCTTCAGTGCAGTCTATCATAAACAGCGAAGTTTATGTTCCACCTTCAGACAAATACTACGTCTCATGGGGACACTCAAAGGACGTAGAAATGGTTATTAGGTCTCGTTCTTTTTATCCTACATTCGTTACTGGTTTGTCTGGTAACGGTAAGACTACTATGGTCGAGCAAGCTTGTGCTTCTACTGGCCGTCAATATGTACGAGTTCAAATCACTCCAGAAACTGATGAAGATGATTTGCTTGGTGGATTCCGTCTCATTAATGGTGAGACAGTTTTCGCAAAAGGTCCAGTTATCAAAGCTATGGAAGCTGGCGCATTACTACTGATTGATGAAATCGATCGTGGTTCTAACAAGATCATGTGTCTACAAGGTGTACTTGAAGGCAAGCCTATTATGATTAAGAAAACTGGTGAGGTTATCAAGCCTGCAAATGGTTTTAATGTTATTGCTACTGCTAACACTAAAGGACAAGGTTCAGATGATGGTCGCTTTATCGCTGCTACTATTATTGATGAAGCTTTCCTTGAACGTTTCACTATTACGCTTGAACAACCATATCCATCTCTTGCAGTAGAAAAGAAGATTGTTATGAAGCATATGGACAAGTTTGTATGTAAGGACGAAGATTTTGCAAATCGTCTTACTCAATGGTCTGACACTATTCGTAAGACTTACAAAGATGGTGGTGTAGATGATATTATCTCAACACGTCGTTTGTGTCACATCGTACAAACCTTCTCTATCTTCAAAGATCGTGCTAAAGCTATTGATCTTTGCATCAGCCGTTTTGATGAAGATACTAAGGCTGCCTTTGCTGATCTATATAAGATGATAGATGATAGCATTGAAGCTCAAATAGAAGCAGAGCAAAAGCTAATGGCTCAAGTTGATTCAGACTATGCTGTACCATCATCAATTGATGATATGATGGATAACGCTATCTCAAGCTCAGATCCTGCAGGCACTATCAGCGAAATGATTTCAAACACTGTGTCTGACACAAACGAAGCATACCCATACATATAAAGGAACACAACATCTATAAATTTAAAGAAGATGAATTACTAAAGGAGTTTACAGCTTATGTAGACTCCACGTATTCACAACACTACGGCAAAACCAAGTTTCAAGCTAATGAAGTTATCATTGATCGTGGTAATGGAATTGGATTCTGTCTTGGTAACGTTGATAAATACCTTGATCGATTCGGTAAGAAAGGAACTGTAGCAGACCATAGGAAGGATCTATTTAAAATCCTACACTATACTCTTGTAGCAATCTATGCCCATGACCAAAGTCAAGAAAATAAATGAAAATAACAGTGTACAAAGCTGTCAAAACAAGATATAATAGTCTTATATAAAATTTTAAATCATGGAGAAACTATGAAGTTATCAAATGAAACCATCAGTATGCTTAAGAATTTCGCTTCTATTAATAGCCAAATTGTTCTGAATCCTGGTAATGTGATCAAGACTATGTCTGAATCTAAAACCATATTATCTGCTGCAACTATAGCCGAAGACATTCCATCTCAAATTGGTATCTATGATCTTCATGAGTTCTTAGGTGCGATGAGTATGTTCGAAGATCCAGAACTTACTTTTGATGAAACCTTTAAGTCTGTACGTATCTCACAAGATCGTCAGGCAATCAAGTATTTCTTCTCTGAGCCGTCAATCTTGACTTCTCCTCAGAAGGATGTAGTAATGCCTTCAACAGAAATAGCATTTACTTTGACGCAAGAAACCTTAGCTTCAATTCGTAAAGCTGCTTCAGCATTAGGTATAAATACCGTTGTCGTAACAGGTGAAGCTGACGAGAACACTGGCAAAATCGTTGTAACTGATGTGGATGATCCTACGTCTAACAGCTTCGAGATTGAATTGGATGGTCTTACTCGTGAAGAAGATGCATTCAAACTAGTATTCAATATTGGTAACTTTAAGTTTATCAATGGTGACTATGATGTAGCTATCACTAAAAAGCTAATTTCACACTTTAAACATACTAAAGATCCAGTAGAATACTGGGTGGCTTTAGAGAAAAACTCAACATACGGAGCATAATTATGACCGAACAAGTAGCAACTGAAGCTGCAGCAGAAGTGCCGCAAGAGCCTATTCAATTAGGATTAAACGACCTTCAGGCATGCATTCAAATCATTGACGTAGCAACAACACGAGGAGCTTTCCGTGGCGAAGAATTATCAGCAGTTGGTGGAGCGAGAGATCGCATCAGCGCTTTCATCGAATCAAACAAGCCAGCCGACACCGTTACAACTACAGAATCTGGTGATGCTGATGCTGAGTAGTGAATCAGATCGTAAACAAGTCTTTGATTGCATGAAAGAAATGTCAAACTCTATGGCTCGTCAAGATGCTGAAAAAGAGTTTCAAAAGGAAGCAGCTGAAGCATTAGCTGATAAGGTAGAGATTGATAAGAAGCACATTAATGCTTTGGCTAAGATCTATCACAAGCAAAGCTTCGCGATGTTTCAACAACAGAAAGAAGAGATCGAAGATCTTTATGAGTCTATTGTTAAGTAGAACTTCATTATTGCATAGTCGGTGGAGACATTGACTATGTAATAGTTATAAGCTTATACCTTTTTAATCTAAAAAGAATGCAAATAACAGTGTACAACCTCTGAGAATAGTGATATAATAGTTATATCGAATCAACAATGATGTTGGTTTTAATTTGAAAGAGAAAATATATTATGAAATTTACTAAATTCGATCGTGCTAACCTTAAAGCTCTACGTACTGAAATGCAAGCAGTTATGGATAAGTACGGTGTTAAATCCAACCTTAAAATCGAAGTTGGCAATATGAGTTTTGGTGATGCGGAAGTCAGTATCAAAATCAAAGCAACAATTAAAGGTGCTAAAACTTCTATTGACCATATGACTGAAATGATGATGAAGTCAGCTGCTCTTGTTTCACCGAATATCTATGGTGATACTATTGTCGAGTATAATTCTCGCGCACATAAAATGCCTTGGATTTATAAGTGTGGCAAAACTGGAAAGCAGTATAAGACTACTTCTAATAATGCGTATGAACGTTTTGCTTCATAAATAAAAACCTAAAAGTCCCTCTTTACATTCCCCTTAATTGGGGCTTTTAGGTACCGGAGTATAGCACAGCTTGGTAGTGCGCATCGTTTGGGACGATGAGGTCGTAGGTTCGAATCCTACTACTCCGACCAATTTAAATGAAGGATATTATATTATGCAGTATTTACAAGAAGTTACAAAGTGGGACACTGCGGCGTTAGGCCACAAAGTTCCTAACCATACTTACATGCTAGACAATCGTCAGTGGTGTGTAGGCTATATTAAAGAAGGTACTACTGAAGAAATCATCTTTAGTAAACCTCTAAAGCAATTTTCGAAGTCATATAGAAAATTTAAAACTCTTGCCAGTGGAACTGGCA
>Ga0209090_10000554_pt1 | contig 23431 bp, 26 predicted proteins | sample ArcticOcean_MG_C_9_FD_187432 | JGI IMG/M metagenome (GOLD analysis project Ga0209090, IMG submission 187432) | Marine microbial communities from western Arctic Ocean - ArcticOcean_MG_CB2_152 (SPAdes) (version 2) | ecosystem: Environmental > Aquatic > Marine > Oceanic | place: Arctic Ocean... | reverse complement strand
AATCATTTGGTATTCTTGGCTTTAGCCATTTATTTAATCCATTACTTGCTGAGTTTGCATTACACTTAGTTTCATTAGTGTATCTTGGAAAAGCATAAGTGCTATTCGCTTCTAAAACTCTTTTAGCTGCCCATAAAGAACTTCCTATTAATGGTATAACTCTATTGCTTCCCTTAGTCTTTAAACGTCTCCATGGATGATTAACAAGACTTATATGAGGTATGGTTGCGTCTAAAACAATGTCACCAGACAGTAATCCAGTAGCTTCTGATAAACGCATTCCTGTGTCACTAATCAATGCAATTAACCATCTATTATCATCGTCTAGGCTTTTACATTCAGCTTGAATATTCCTTATGTTTTCTATTGGGATTGGCAGTCTGGTTTTTTTCTTATTATCATCAGGTATAAACGTGCCTGAAAAAGGATTAATCATATTGATACCAATTTCATTTATACTAATATTGATTACTGCATTAATAGATGAAAAAACACGCTTGACTGAAGAAGTTGATAAACCTTTATTAAATAAAAAGTCTCTATATTTTCCTGCATCTATTGGTTTAAGTGAATTAATATCAACATTGCCGAAGCACTCTATTGTATAAGATACATTCCTTTTAGCTGTTTGGTAAAAAAGCTTGTCTTTACCTTTACCCTTTAACTTTATGTAAACATCTAAAGCTTCACTTAATTTCAACTTTTCAGATTTTACCTTTTCGTTGTCTAAAAAACTAAGTTTTAGTTCTTTGGTATGGAACAATTCTAATCTTAGAGTGTTCCAATACGTCTCAAGACGATCAGCTAACTTATTAGCAGAATTAATTGCTTTTTGTTCTGATGGTGTTCTTAAAGAAATAACTACTCTATTTTTATTAAATCTTGTTTGTAAATCTGATGGTACCTGCCTAGAGAAATAATAAGTACCATTTCTTCGATATAAATAATGTGGTGATTTTGTATACATCCTTGTCTACAGCTCCCGAGTTCCTAAAAATTAATTCAAGGAATTCAGACACTTAACCACTGTCCACTGACGTTTTTGGTGCGCTCGAGAAGATTCGAACTCCTGACCCCTAGATTCGTAGTCTAGTGCTCTATCCAGCTGAGCTACGAGCGCTTATTTTTAAATTTTACTTGCTTATAATTATCTATATAAATAATTATAAGCAAGTAAGAAAATAAATATTATAAATCAGTATTATAATAGTGTATTAGAAATCTTTAAATAGTTTTAGTGGGTAATATGGTTAATAGTAATTATGATAAATCTTTTCCTGTTTCTTGGGAAGAACTCCATAGGAATAGCAGAGCATTAGCTTGGAGATTACTTGAGATGAATACTTTTAAAGGTATCGTCGCAGTCACAAGAGGTGGTTTGGTGCCTGCTGCGATAGTTGCAAGAGAATTAGATATAAGGTTAATAGATACTGTTTGCGTTAAGTCATATAATAAAAAAAGTAAAGGCTCAGTTAATGTTTTGAAAGACGCTACTGCTGCAGGAACTGGGAAAAATTGGCTAATAGTTGATGATCTTGTAGATACAGGAGAAACCATTAAGTCGATCAGATTAACTTTACCTGATGCACATTATGCCACTGTTTATGCTAAACCAAGTGGCAGAGAACAAGTTGATACATTTATAACAGAAGTTTCTCAAGACACTTGGATATATTTTCCATGGGATATGGAAATGAAGCCAGCTCCTACAATTTTCGAAAGAGCTAAAAAATAATCATATTGACTATTTAATACAAAGTGTCTAATAAGCATCAATGAATTAAATAAAGAGGCTGTATGTAAATACAGAGTAAACATGAAGCGTACATTTCAACCAAGTAATTTAGTAAGAAAAAGAAGACATGGATACCGAAGTAGGATTTCTACTGTTGGTGGAAGGAATGTTATTCGTAGTAGAAGAGCTAAAGGTAGAAAAAGACTGTCTGCTTAGAACATAAAATATTCACATTAAATTTTTTCTATATATCTTTATTATTATTTATAAATGGAAATATTAGATGAAAATTGAAACTTTAAAAAAAAGAAAAGATTTTATTTCATCTAATAAATTTGGTAAAAAATATTATACCAACAACTTTATCCTTCAAAAAAACAAAGATTCAAATAACGAAATATCAAATGTAAGATTTGGTTTTACGGCTACTAAAAGAATAGGTAACGCTGTCAATCGAAATAGAGCAAAAAGGCGAATGAGATCGTTGATATCACTTTTTCTAAAAAATGATATATCTAGTTTTGAAAATGGTAATAGTTATGTTTTAATAGCAAAAGCAAGTTTAATAAAAGCTTCATTTGTTAATTTAAAAAATGAAATGAAAAATTGTTTGAATAGATTATGATAAATAAAGCTCTTACATATTTCGCATTAACTTTAATTAATTTCTATAAATATCTTATATCGCCTTTTTTAGGCAATAACTGTAGATTTTTGCCTACATGTTCAGAGTATACCAAAGAATCAATAATGAAGTTTGGTTTTACGCAAGGAACATGGTTAGGGATAAAAAGAATTATTAAATGTCATCCATGGGGAAAGAGTGACTATGATCCTATAAAGTGAATTATTTTTTTCATACCTTTGAAATATTGGATCTTTAATGTAAATACATATAGTTTTTAAAATTATATTAGCTTTTAATAAAATAAGTAAAATTTAAGTGAGATAAAATGAATCCAGAAACCCGAAATTTAGTTGCAGCAATTTCTTTATCCATGGCTGTATTAATTGGTTATCAATTGCTCTTTGGTGATGTTAATAACGTTAATCAGGATCTGATGCAAAAAGAAAGTATTTCTAAAAATACTAACGATAGTTCTAATATACCAATTCCATCTAACGAAAATAGCGGAATATTAAATTCGGATAATAGTAAAATAGTGGAAACAAAGGCTGTGCCTAGAGTTTCTGTAATGAGTAAGGAAGTTTCTGGGTCTATATCGTTAAGAGGAGCAAGAATTGATGATGTAACCTTAACTCAATATAGAGAAACTATTGAGCCAGACAGTAAGCAAATAAATTTCTTATTAAAATCAAATGAAAGAAATCCCTATTTTGTTGAATTTGGTTGGAGTAGCCCTGATGGTATAAAGGTTCCTAATGGGAATACTTTATGGAAATCCTCAAAAGAAATTTTAACTCCTGAAACTAATATCACTTTATCATGGGATAATGGTGAGGGAGTTTTGTTTTTTCAAGATATAAGTGTAGATGATACGTTTATGTTTACAGTAAATCAAAGAGTACAAAATAACTCAAAAAATTCTATTTCATTATATCCATACGGATTGATAAGAAGAACGGGAGAGCCAGAAACAACTAAATTCTTTGTGTTGCATGAAGGTCCTCTTGGTGTTTTTGACGGAACGTTATCAGAAAAAAGCTATGATGATTTAAAAGATGCAGGAAGGAAAGGCATAAACATTAAGCCTATAGAATCGGGTGGTTGGATAGGTCTTACTGACAAATACTGGATGACAGCTTTATTGCCTGATCAAAAGGAAAATTATAACTTTACATATAGGCATTTAAATTCCAATGGAGGTGAGTTTCAAACTGATTTTCTTGGACAAGCTATTAAAATCAATTCTAAATCGCAAGGCGAGTTTTTAGCTAGAACTTTTGCGGGCGCTAAAAGGTTGGTGTTATTTGATGATTATGAAGAACGATTCAATATAAAGCATTTTGATTTAGCAATTGATTTTGGGTGGTTTTATTTTCTTACAAAACCATTTTTCTATGCTCTTTCATGGGCATATGGATATTTAGGTAATTTTGGATTAGCCATCTTAGCTATTACAGTAGCTGTTAAGCTTGTGTTTTTTCCTTTAGCTAATAAGTCTTACAAGAGCATGGCAAAAATGAGAAATCTTTCTCCTGAAATACAAAAGTTGAGAGAAAGAGTAGGAGATGATAGGCAAAAACTTAATCAGGAAATGATGGCTTTATATAAAAAAGAAAAGGTAAATCCTGCTGCAGGTTGTTTGCCAATTCTAGTGCAAATACCAGTATTTTTTGCTCTTTATAAAGTTTTATTTGTATCTATAGAAATGAGGCAAACACCTTTTTTCGGATGGATAAAAGACCTTTCTGTTTCCGATCCAACTAGTGTACTTAATCTATTTGGATTGCTGCCTTATAGTACATCTATATTTCCTGACTTTTTAAATCTTGGAGTTTGGCCATTATTAATGGGTGTAACAATGTTTTTGCAACAACGTTTAAATCCAACTCCACCTGACCCTATTCAGGCTAAAATTTTTGCATGGATGCCAGTTGCTTTCACATTTTTATTAGCAACTTTCCCTGCAGGTCTCGTTATATATTGGACATGGAATAATTTGCTTTCCATTTGTCAGCAATGGTTAATAATGAATGGTATGAAAAAAAAGACTAAATAAGAAAGTTTTAAAGTTGATATATGAAGATTTGGAAATTGAAAAAGCTCGTAAGTTATTTTCAGGCGAATGTAAGTTTATAGCTGCCGCAGTCAATTCCAATGCTGTTCCAGATGAGGACTGTTATGAGATTGCGTTTGCGGGACGTTCAAATGTCGGAAAAAGCTCTCTTGTAAACGCATTAACTAATAGAAAAACTTTGGCTAGAACAAGTCAAACTCCTGGTAGAACAAGACAATTAATATTTTTTCAACTTGAATATAATATTACAAAACTTCGATTAGTTGATTTACCAGGATATGGTTATGCTAAAGCGCCCAAAAAAGATATTCAATCATGGACATCATTAACTGTAAAATATTTAAAAGGTAGGCCTTCATTAAGAACTATATGTTTGTTAATTGATTCAAGAAGAGGCGTAGGGGTTTATGATGAATTAATTATGAAAGAGCTTGATAAAGCAGCTGTCAGTTGGATTGTTATATTAACTAAAGCTGATAAATTAACGAGCGAAGAAATAGAGAATATTAAAGATAAAACCACCAAAATAATATCTTCTCATCCTGCTGCATATCCAGAAATTATAGTGACCTCAAGTTTGAAGACTGAAGGCATTCCTCTACTGCGTACTTATTTAGCAAGTCTATCTTAAAAAATTAATAAAAAAATTAATAAAATAATAAAATTTTATAAATTGTGTGATATTATTTATTGAAATTAATTATGTAATTGGCTTAAATCATTGGATAAAAATAAAGAAAAAATACAAGCTGAATGGCTCCAAAAAGCTGAACTCCTTACTGAGACACTTCCTTTTATGAAAAGGTATGCGAACAAAGTAATTGTAGTTAAGTTTGGTGGCAATGCTATGGGAAAAAAAGAATATGTTGCAAGTTTTGCAGAAGACATTGTTCTGTTGCAACAAGTTGGAATGTTGCCAATAGTAGTTCATGGAGGGGGGCCTCAAATAGGAGAAATGCTTGCAAAATTAAAAATTGAAACTGAATTTATTGATGGTCTTAGAGTAACAGATTCAGCAACGATAGACGTTGTTGAAATGGTTTTATGCGGAGTAACTAATAAATCAATTGTAACTGCAATTTCAAATGCTGGAGCAAAGGCTGTTGGCATTTCTGGAAAAGATGGAAAACTTATTACGGCCAAAAGATTATTAAATATAGACCAACACACAGATTCTAATGTTGAAAAAGCAATAGATTTGGGTTTTGTTGGTGTTCCAGAAAAAATTGACCCTCAAGTTATTAACGCGCTTATAAATGAAAAGATGATACCAGTAATAGCTCCCGTTGGAATTGGAATAGATGGGTTAACATATAATATTAATGCAGACACAGCAGCGGGTGCTATTTCAGCTGCTATGAAGGCTTCGCGAATGATAATGTTAACTGATGTAGCGGGTGTTCTTGATAAAGATGGTAATTTGATTCCTGAATTAACAATTAATGAATCATTAGAACTAATAAATAGTAAAGTTGTTATTGGAGGTATGATTCCAAAGTTAAAAACCTGTATTGAAGCTGTTGAAGGTGGAGCTGAGGCGGCGGTAATAATGGATGGTAGAATTTCACATTCGCTATTATTAGAATTGTTTACCGAGCATGGTGTTGGTACTATTATTAGAAAAAATCATAATTAATTATGACTATTGATCAGGTGTCATTTTACAATAAAGCTAAACATGATTACAAAAATTTTATGTTGCAATATGATTATTGGATATTTGATTTAGATAATACTATTTATGATTATAATCTTGGTCTATTTAGAAGAATTTCAGAAAGAATGACTGAATATATTGTTAATTTTTTTGATATTGAGTTTACTGATGCTTTAAATTTACAAAAGGAAATGTATAAAAAATATGGTTTAACATTAAGAGGATTAATGATTGAAAAAAAAATGGATCCTGAGCCTTTTTTAAAATATGTTCATGATGTTGATTTTTATGATTTAAAAAAAGATTATGAGCTAAAAACTCTTTTAAAAAAAATTAAAGGACAAAAGTTTATTTATACTAATGCGTCTTACGATCATGCCAAAAATATACTAGAGTCAATGGGGATATTAGAAGAATTTGAAATTATTTTTGATATTAAAGACTCCAATTACATAGCTAAGCCAGATTATAAATCATATGATATGATGATAGCCAAATTTGGATTAGATGGTAATAAAATAAAAAGAAGCATTTTTTTTGAAGATACAGCTAGAAATTTAAAGCCCGCTAATGAATTAGGTGTTAGCACAGTATGGATTGACAATGATTTTAATTTGGAAGAGGCTAAAACGTTCCACCAGTATATAGATTTCATCGGTTCAGATATTAAAACTATTTTAAATGATATGACTGAAAACTAAGAATTAATAAATAATTGAATTTAGTAAAGGATAATATAATGATTTTTGAAGATATTAAAGTAATAATTGAAAGAGTTTTTGATAATAATGAGGATGTTAATCCAAATACTTCTGGTGAAGTTAAGGAAGCAATTAATTCAGCTTTAAATTATTTAGATAAAGGAGAATTAAGAGTTGCAGAGCCTTTAGGAAAAAGCCAATGGAAAGTTAATCAATGGTTAAAAAAAGCTGTTTTATTATCTTTTAAATTAAATGATATGGATATTATAACTGGAGGTCCTCAGAGTTCAAATAAAGGTCCAACTAATTGGTGGGATAAAGTTCCATCTAAATTTTCTGGATGGAGTAAAGAAGAATTTAAATCTGCAGGATTTAGAGCCGTCCCAGGATGTGTAGTTAGACATTCTGCTTATATAGCTCCTAGTGTTGTTCTAATGCCTTCTTTTGTTAATATAGGAGCATACGTAGATACTGGAAGTATGATTGACACATGGGCGACCGTAGGATCCTGCGCGCAAATTGGGAAAAATGTTCATATATCTGGAGGAGCAGGAATAGGAGGTGTGTTAGAGCCTATCCAAGCAGGTCCAGTTATAATTGAGGATAATTGTTTTATTGGGGCTAGATCTGAAGTTGCAGAAGGTGTCGTAATTGAAACAGGAGCTGTTTTGTCAATGGGCGTTTTTATTGGAGCGTCAACTAAAATTATTGATAGAAGTTCTGGAGAGATTTTTATTGGAAGAGTCCCTGCTTATTCAGTTGTTGTCCCAGGATCTCTTCCAGGAAAAGCATTGCCAGATGGTAAGCAAGGCCCAAGTCTTTATTGCGCAGTTATTGTAAAAAAAGTAGATGAACAGACACGATCAAAAACTTCTGTTAATGAATTATTAAGAGATTAAATCAGGTATTTTATGTCTAAGCAAATAAATCCTATCAAGCTCACATCAGAGTTAATTAGATGTGAAAGTATAACTCCTGAATCTGCAGGCTCTTTAGATATAATAATATCATATTTAGAGCCTTTAGGTTTTAATTGCACAAGACTTGATTTTGGAGAGGGTGATGACAAAGTAGAAAATTTATATGCTAGAATTGGAATTATGGAACCAAATATTTGTTTTGCAGGCCATGTTGATGTTGTCCCCACAGGAAATATAAATAACTGGTCAATTCATCCATTTTCAGGAGAAGTAAAGGACGATAAAATATGGGGACGAGGAGCCGCTGATATGAAATCTGGGATTGCTGCTTTTATAGCGGCAGTTTCAATTTTTCTAGAAAATAATTCAGCTATTCTAGAGACTGGAAGTATTTCATTAATAATAACAAGTGATGAAGAAGGAAAAGCTATAAATGGAACTAAAAAAGTAGTTGAATGGTTAGATAATAACTCTGAAATTATAAGTGGATGCATTGTTGGAGAACCTACAAATGTAGATAAAATGGGAGATACTATAAAAATTGGTAGAAGAGGTAGTTTCTCTGGTTCATTGACGGTTAAAGGAATACAAGGTCACGTAGGGTATCCACATTTAGCAGATAATCCTATAAATACTTTAATAAAAATGTTAGAGCCCATCTCAAAAATATCTTTAGATGAAGGTACAATTAATTTTCAACCTAGCACTGCTATGATTACAACGATAGATGTAAATAATACAGCTACCAATGTAATACCAGAAATAGCAAAAGCACAGTTCAATATAAGGTATAACACTTTGCATTCAAAAGTGTCCTTAGAAAAAATGTTGATAAATCATTTTAACTCAATAACAAATAATTATCAGTTTGATTTCTTTTGTAATGCAGAACCATTTCTAACTAGTGATGATTATCTTAAATCAACGTTAGAAAGCGCAATAAAAAAAATTATGAACTTAACTCCAGATAAATCTACATCTGGAGGCACCTCAGATGCCAGATTTATAACAAAAATTTCTCCTGTTATAGAATTTGGTTTAGTAGGAAAAACAATGCATAAAATAGACGAACATGTTGAAGTAAGTGACGTGTTGAATTTAACAAAAATCTATAATCAATTTTTATATAATTTTTTTGGAGTAAACGCTAGTGATTAATCCTCCGCCTCATCCAATGGCTTTTAAAGCAGGTATGATCTCAGCTTTTAGATTTATGTCTAAGAAAGATAGAGTGAATAATGTATTTCAATTAAATAAAAATGGTTTTTGGGATAGCTGCTGGATTGTTTTTTTTATAAACGCTGTTGTATCTATATTGGCTTCTTATGGCCTTAAGGCAAATATTGACGGAGATATGCAAAATGGAATACTTCCTCGTCTGCTTTTAATTACAGTTATAGATATTTGTTTATTTTCAATAATAGTGAATTTCATATTTGAAAAAATTGGAAAGCCAGAAGCTTTTTATAAATTTATTATTCCATTTAATTGGGTACAATCATTTCAAGCAATCATAATGTTATCTTTTGCAGTATTGGGATTATTTTTGCCACCCTCTATCTTTGTTTTTTTTAGTTTAGGTCTTGTTATATGGGTTACTTTTTCTTTGTGGAGAATAGGGAAAGAAGAGGTTGGATTAACTGGATGGGGGGCTACTGGAATGATATTTCTATCAGTTGCTTCAGAAGCAGGTTTAGGAATGTTATCAAGAGCTTTATCTTTATCCTTTTAAATCTATTTTAGAATTTGCGTCATATATAATTGGCCAATTATCATCTAACAATTCTTTAGGATAATCAATTTTTTCTAGATACAATCCTTCGGCTGGTGCAGTAGGTCCTGCTACAGTTCGATCTTTAGAACTTAGTATAGTTTTAATATGTGATGGATCCCATATACCTTCTCCAATTTTCACAATAGTGCCTGCTATAATTCTTACTTGACTATGTAAAAAACTTTTTGCTTTAACATTCATTATTATTTCATGATTGACCCTAGAAAAAGTAATGTCATCTAAAGTTCTAATAGGAGATTTTGCTTGACATTTAGACGTTCGAAAACTTGTAAAATCATGTTGTCCAATAATATATTTTACACCTTGTTCCATTAATTCTATGTTTAAATTTTTCCTGAAATGCCAAACTTTACCTTTATCTAACCCTGGTGGAGCAGCACGACATAATATTCTATATTTATAATAACGTTTAATAGCACTAAAACGTGCGTTAAAATCGGAACTTACAGGTTTTACAGATATAATTCTTATGTTTGTTTCTCGTAATAATGAATTAAAAGCAGAAATTAAATAAAAAGGATGCTTTGATGTTAGTTGATGGCCAAATGGAAGATTTATATGAGCAACTTGACCTATTGCATGCACTCCAGCGTCTGTTCTACCTGCACCTTGAATTTGAAAGTCATCATTAAATATTGCTTTAGCAGCATTTTCAATAGAGCCTTGAACAGACATTCTATTATCTTGTTTTTGCCAACCTACTAAATTTTTACCGTTATATTCAATTAATAATGCAAACTTTGATTTATTTTGTATTTCCAAGTTTTTCACCAATATTAAGTTGAACTCCTCTTAAATAAGCTGAGGTTGAAATTGTTTTTTTCCCTGGCTTTTGTACTTCGGTTATTTCAATACTTGAATTTTCACCGCAGGCAACAATTAGTTTATCTTTATTATCAATTATTGTTCCAGGAATCATATTATGATTTTCATTAATTACATGAGCTTTTATTATTTTTAATAATCCAAAAGATCCATTTGTATAAGTTCCTGGAAAGGGATGCAATGCTCTAATTTTATTATAAATCATTTGCGAAGATAATGACCAATCTAATTGAGATTCTGTTTTTTCAATTTTTTTAGCATATTTAATACCATGTTCAATTTGTGGGTTTGGTAAAATGCTACCTTCTGTATATCCTTTAATAGCTTCAAGAAGAGATTTGGCTGTTAAAGTTGAAAGTTTATCATGCAGAGTTATGAATGTATCTTCCTGATCAATATCAATTTTTTTATATAAAATAACTGGACCTGTATCCATACCTTTTTCCATTAACATTGCGCATGAACCAGTTTCTTTGTCACCAAACTCAATTGCTCTTTGTATAGGAGCCGCTCCTCTCCACCTTGGTAGTAAGCTTGCATGACCATTAATGCAGCCATATTTTGGAGTTTCAAGATAATTAGAAGGTAAAATTATTCCGTAAGCTACTACCACTACAATATCTGGGTTTAGGTTTTTAAATTCTATATATGTTTCATCAGTTTTTAATGAAAATGGAGTAATGGTTTTAATGTTAAGTTTTTTGGCAAAGTTTTGAACTGGTGATTCTTTAACAATCAGTCCACGTCCATTAGGTCGAGGAGGTTGAGAGTAAACAGCTAAAATATTGTGATGTTTGGATAATAACTCTAAAGTTGGAACGGCAAAATCTGGAGTTCCCATAAATACTATGTTCAATTATTCCTCGCATTTTTATATTTATTAATCAGTGGTAAATTCTTTAATCGCTTTTCTTAAAATAATTTCTCTTTTTAATCTAGAAATATGATCAATAAATAGAACGCCATTTAAATGGTCAACTTCATGCTGAATACAAGTAGCAAGAAGACCACCAGCTTCAAGAGCAATCTCGTTCTTATTTTCATCAATATAATTAACTGTTATTGTATCTGGTCGTTTTACTTGAGCATTATAACCAGGAATTGATAAGCAGCCTTCTTCTCTTTCAGTTAAGTTAAGGCTTGAATGGATTATTTGAGGATTAATCATCTTGATTGGTTGTGGTTCAATATCTTTAATTTTATCGTTATACTCTTCTTCTGTCATGTCGTCTTCATTGAAATCTACCTTGCCGCAATCCATAACAATTAGTCTTTTATCTTCAGAGATTTGTGTTGCAGCTAGGCCAATTCCATTTGCATTATACATTGTTTCTAACATATCATCTAGAAGACCAAGAATGCTATCATTAATGATGCTAACTGGTTTAGCTACAATTTTTAAAAATGGATTTGGTACTCTAATTATTTCTCTAATACTCATGCGTATATTTTATCCTAATTAATATTTAATTAAATCATAGTGAATTACTAATCAATTTGTCATATTATAGCTAAAGACAATTGGAGTTGAAATGAATTTTCAATATATTTTAATATTATTTATATCTTTTATACTTTTGTTAATTCTTGTTTATCAAATATGCAAAATGTATTTTGACAATAAAAATAATAAAAACTTTTCAAATGGTTCTGAAAGAGAAGAAATAAATCAAATTTTAGAATTAAAAGGTGCTGTTTTGCAGATGAGTCAATCTATAGAAGAGAGACTTGGTAGTTTTGGTTCTTCTTTAGGTAATAGCTTAACCCATCAAACAGAAACTACTCAAAAATCATTGACAGAAATGCATCAAAGGTTGGCTATTATTGATAGAGCCCAAGAAAATATAAGTGCTCTATCAAATCAAGTTAATGACTTGCAAAATATCTTATCAAATAAACAATTAAGAGGAGCATTTGGAGAAGTTCAACTTGAAAACATAGTTAAAGATGCTCTTCCACAAAATGCATATCAGTTTCAATATACTCTTTCATCCAACAATCGAGTTGATTGTATAGTTAAAATGCCTGAGCCACCTGGTCCTATTTGTATAGACTCAAAATTTCCTTTAGAAGATTATAAAAAGTTTGTAGGCGCTTCAAATGAACAAGATAAAAATAATTATCTTAAATTATTTCATAATGCAGTTCAAAAGCATATTAAAGATATTTCTGAAAAATATATTTTGCCTGGTGAAACAGCTGATTCAGCAATTATGTTTTTGCCAAGTGAGTCTATTTATTCAGAAATAAATATAAGATTTCCTAAGCTAGTTAATGAAAGCAGAATTAAAAAAGTTTACATGGCTGGTCCTGATAACTTGATGCTTCTCTTGCATACAGTAAGAGCAATTTTAAGAGATGTAACGATGAGTCAAACTGCGGGTAAAATTCAAATTGAAGTTCGAAAATTAATAATAGATTTAAATTTATTGGCAGACAGAGTTTTTAAGTTAGACAAACATTTTGATTTAGCACGAAAAGATTTAGATGATATTAAAATTTCGCAAAGGAAAATTGAAAATAGAGGTGATGTTATAACATCCATAGATATTGATGAAAAAATAATCGAGATCAATCAAAAGAAAAAAATAGAATAAGTTTTACATTTCATTTCTAGCTTTTAATGCTTGAGCAATAGTTCCATCATCAAGAAAATCAAGTTCTCCACCTATAGGCACTCCATGTGCCAGTCTAGTAATTTTAATATTAAAAGTATTCAGTCTATCAGCAATATAATGAGCTGTTGTTTGTCCATCAAGTGTAGCGGATATAGCTATAATAACTTCAGTACAATTTTGTTTTTTTAATCTGCTTTCAAGTGAATTAATATTTAACTGTTCTGGATTTATTCCATCTATCGCCGAAAGAACACCTCCCAATATATGATATTTTCCTTCATATACTTGAGTTCTTTCTAATGCCCATAAATCTGCCACTGTTTCTACAACACAAATTAAATTATTTTTTCTGAGTGGATTTTTGCAAATTTCACAGACATCATCTTGATCTAAGTTTCCACACTCATTACAACTTTTTATATTATCAGCTACTTGAGATAAATCATTAATTAGAGGTAGAAGATATTTTTCTTTATTTTTTAGTAAATGCAATACCACTCGTCTTGATGATCTTGGTCCTAGACCTGGAAGTCTTGATACTTTTTTAATTAGTTTTTCAAGAATTTGTTCTGACATTTTTAATTTTTCCGATATTTTATCCAAATATTATTAATTAAATATTTTTAATAGAGGTTATTTCAGCCTCTGGAAAATGTTTGAAAACTTCTGCAACGTTAGTATTTAATTTAATATTATCTTCTATCTTATTATTCTCAATATTCTTTTTTTCTGTTACTGTTTTATCTCCTTCTTGAGTGGATAGTTTTACTATCCATTTAATATTAGTTAGTTTTTCTAGAGCTAAAGATAAGCTTTTTATAATTTCAGTATTAGTATTTTCTTTTAATCTTATTTCAATAAATCCTTCTTCGTATTTTACTAAATGAGCATTATTAACTATTTGAGCATGGAGTAAAACTTCTTTGTTTTTTAGTAATGTTTTTAACATTGCATCAAAGTTTTTTGGATTTTCGTATTCTATAATTTGATCAGCAGCATTTTTAATCAATTTTTTTTCTATATTTGAAATATCCGTATTATTATTAATATTATTATTACTATTAAATTCATTAATATTTTGTTTATCTGAGGATTTAGTATTAGAAATTTTTTTTACTAGTTCACCTGGATCTGGTAATGAAGAAGCATAACATAATTTAATTATGATCATTGATCCTGCTTGATATTCACTTGGAGCGTATCTTAACTCTTCAATTCCTTTTATTAATATTTGCCATAATCTTACAAGTTTAGGAAGACCATATGAAGATAAGTTTAGTATAGTTTTCTGGAATGATTCTGATAAACTATTGTCAACTTTTATAACATTAAGTTTTGATGCGTAATGACATACTTCGAGAAGATTATTTATTAATTGAATAGGTTGTATGCCATTATATAATATTTTATCGTAAACTTTTAAGGCTTCACTACAATCGCTTAAAAGACAAAGTTCAATTAGTTTGATGTTATTTTCATATCCATTTAGTCCTAGCATATTAATTACAATTTCATCTTTAATATTATCGTTACATAAAGAAGCTGCTTGATCTAACAATGATAATGAATCTCTAACGGAACCTTCACTTGCTTTACATATTTGATGGATAGCATCTTGTTCAAAGAAAATATTTTCTAGCTTACAAATTTTTTCTAAATGTGCAGTTAAGATTTCAATATTTACTCTTTGTAAATCAAATCTCTGACATCTGGAAATAATTGTAGCTGGTATTTTTCTTATCTCAGTAGTAGCAAATATAAATTTTACATTTTCAGGAGGTTCTTCAAGTGTTTTCAACAAAGCATTAAAAGCTGCATTTGATAACATATGAACTTCATCAATGATATAGACTTTATATCTGCCATCATTAGGTGAGTACATAACTGCATCAATAATTTCTCTAATACCATCAACTCCAGTTCTACTTGCTGCATCAACTTCTATAACATCTAGGAAGTTACCTTTATTAATAGACCGGCATGGAGAACACTTGTTACATATTTCAAAAGTTGGTTCTGTATTATTTCCTTCACCAATACAATTTAGGGCTTTAGCTATAATTCTTGCAGTTGTTGTTTTTCCTACACCTCTAATTCCTGTTAATAAAAATGCATGAGCTAAGCGACCTTTACTTAGTGAGTTCTGTAATGTTTTTACAAGAGTGTCTTGGCCAATTAATTCTTTAAAATCAATGGGTCTATATTTGCGAGCCAAAACTCTATAATTTATTTGTTCATTAATATTATTAATTTGAGATCTCGTATTTAAATTTTGCAAAAAATATGAAGGGCCGCACAACCCGCTATCATTGTTACGGCTGCTTCCTTTCGGACCTGACCGGATTGGCAAGAATTACGTCCGTGTGACCCTTCATTAATATATATGTTATAAATATTTGATATTTGCAAGAAATTCTAAAACTTTTATTTAAGATTTTATTTTTTCTTTCTTGAATAAGTACCTATAATTTTTACAGAATTAGGTTCGCTATAAAAATGCATCTCTTCTAATGCATTTTTCATTGAAACTGTCTCAGGATGCCCCTCTGCATCTACATAGAAACGGGCAGCATTCATTTCTTTTCCGCCAATATAGCTCTCAAGTTTAGTAAGATTAATTCCATTAGTTGCAAATCCTCCCAGAACTTTATACAAGGCCGCTGGAACTGATCTTACTTCAAAGATTATAGTTGTAACAGTTGTTTGAATATCTATGGGTGGCATTATAGGTTTCTTTGCCATTATAAGAAACCTAGTCGTATTATGTTCTGCATCTTCTATATTTTCTTTTAATATGGACAAACCATATATTTCAGCAGCCATTTTTGATGCAATAGCTCCTATTGTAGGATCTCCAATTCTAAAAATTTCTTCTGCTGCTCCAGCGGTATCGATATGTTGTATAGGAGTTAAGTTAAATTTATTAAGCACTTTTCTACATTGAGCCAATCCCTGAGCATGACTTTTTACTGATTTCAGATCTTCAATTTTTGTGTTCGGAAGGCCTAATAATTGGTGATTAACTCTTTGAAAATGTTCTCCTATTATAAAAAGTCCACTTTCAGGTATCAAATGATGAATATCTGCTACTCTTCCAGCTAAAGAATTTTCTACTGGTACCATAGCATAATCAGATATTCCTTTTTTTGTAGTTTTGAGCATGTCTTCAAATGAGTTACATGGTAAGGTTGTAATTTCATTAAAATAAGCTTCACAAGCTATATTAGAATACGCGCCAGGCATACCTTGAAAGGCTACAACTAATTTATCTTGTTTTTGACTGATCATATAACTCTCTTGTATTTTTATTTCTATTTTTACTCTTTATAATATTATATGAAAATTTAAGTAAAGTCGTTGAAATATTTTTCTGCTTTTTTAAGATCTAGTTCTGTATCAACTCCTATTGGATGTTCAGATGTTATAATAGCATGAATGTCTATACGGGATTCTATTGCTCTTAGTTGTTCTAATTTTTCTAATTTTTCTAAAGGAGATGCTGGTAAGGTAATAAATTTTTTCAAGATATTTCTTTTCCAAGCATAGATACCAATATGATGCCAAACATCTAAAGATCCTGTGGGTATACAAGCTCTACTAAAATATATTGCTCTTCCTATATCACCTAATTTTGGATTATCTTTCCCAAAAGCTATAGCTACTTTAACTATGGATGGATCGTCTAACTCATCAGGTGTTGCTTTAACGACAGCTGTTGCTATATCTTTTTTGTCATCTTTAATAATTTTTGCTAAATTTTTAATTAATTCACCAGATATATTTGGAAGGTCTCCTTGTAAGTGAATTATTTTTTTAAATTTCATTTCAGGGTCATACTTTTCTATAGCTTCGTAAATTCTGTCTGATCCACTCACATGATTGTTTGAGGTTATAATAGCTATTCCACCACTTTCATTTACTACATTTGCAATTTTATGATCATCTGTTGCAACTATGATTGGAGTACCTAAATTGGCTTTTTTAGCACTGTTATAAGCATGAAGAATCATTGGGACACCTTTTATTTCTAACAAAGGCTTGTTAGGTAGGCGTGTGGAACCAATTCTAGCTGGGATTATGATTATGAAGTCTGAAAAGTCCAATGCTAAATTCCTTATAATTTTTAATTTTATCTTTATCAATTAAAATTCATACATAATATTTCTATTATTTAAAAAAAATGACAAATAATTATATTTTAAAATAATTATACTTGAAGTATCACAATCTTGCATGTAAATATTGGATTAGTTATTCAAATTTTTTATTAGATCGGTAAGTTTATGGACGCACTGAAGTTTAACAAAATAGCCGCAGCTATTCTATGTGGAGGTTTATTAATATTAGGTTTTGGTAAATTAGGTAGTTTTTTAGTTCATCCAAACACATCTATAAGCAATGCATACCCAATAGAGGTGCCTGATAATGCTGCTAATGCAATAAAAGAGGTTAGTGTTACTGTTATTGAGCCAATACTTGCAATGTTATCAGGAGCTAATATTGAGGCAGGTCAAAAAGTTGCAAAAAAATGTTCAGCTTGTCATGGATTTGAATCTGGAGGAGCTAATAAAGTAGGTCCAAATTTATATGATATTATCGGACGCGAACAAGCTAAAGCAGAGTTTGCATATTCAAAAGCTTTTTTGGCAATGTCAGGTCAATGGTCTTATGAGGAATTAAATAAATTTTTATACAAGCCTAAAGAATATGTTAAGGGTACAAAAATGAACTACGCTGGCTTAACCAAAACAAATGATAGAGCCAACTTAATAGCTTGGTTAAGGACAAAATCTAATAAGCCTGTACCTCTTCCTGGCCAGTAAAAAATATAGTTTTTTGTTGTTAAACAAAGGTTATTTTAAATGAATGAAACTGAATTAACAGAGATTTCAGAATTCATTTATTTGTTAGCTGACAGTGCAAAAAAAATTACAATGACTGGCTTTAACTTATCTCATCAAGTTATAGGTAAAGAGGATGGAAGTCCTGTTACACAGTATGATATAAACGCTGAAAAAGTAATTATTAACCTAATAAAAGAAAAATTTCCTAATCATAATATAATTGCAGAGGAAAATGAATCACAAAATAATGCATCCGACTATACTTGGATTATAGATCCTATTGATGGAACCAGGAGTTATATAATTGGAAGACCTTTATGGGGTACTTTAATTGGCCTGGCCTTTAAAGGTATGCCAATTATTGGTCTTGCTGATTTTCCAGCGTTAGATGAAAGATGGCTTGGTTATGGTAAAAGGTGTTATTTAAATAAAAACGATTTTGAATCAAGAGTATCTATTCATAATAATCTATCACAAGCTACTGTTGCTTCTACTTCTCCCAGTCTGTTTTCGGATCTAGGCAAAAAGAAATATAAAGAAATATTATTAAATACTAAAAGTCATATATGGTCTGGAGATTGTCATAATTATATATTGTTAATTAATGGTAATTTAGATTTAGTTGTTGAAGAAGGACTTGCATTATATGACATTATTCCTCTTGTACCCATTCTCCAGACGCAAGGTATAAAAATAACTGATTGGCAAGGAAGTGAATTATCACTAGCTTCAAACAAAGAAGGTTCCATTTCTGTTTTGGCGTCTAATAACAAAAATATTTATAAATCAGCGTTATCAATTTTAAAATAAATATTTAATTTTTATTAGTATCATTACAATAATTTACAATCATATTAACTATATTTCTTAATCCCATTGCTTCTCCACCTTCAGGAAAACCAGGTCGTCCGGAAACATTCCATGCCATTAAATCAATATGTATCCAATTTGTTTCTGGTTTAATAAATTTTTTTAAAAATAAAGCGGCAGTAATTGCTCCGCCAGTATTAGAGGAACCTGTACTACTTATTGCATCATATTTATTATCTAAAAATCTTTCGTATGGTTCAAATAAAGGTAATTCCCACATTTGATCGACTTTTTGGATTCCGGCATCAATAATTCTTTTTCCTAATTTTTTATTGTTAGTAAAAAGTGCAGGTAACTCTGTACCTAATGCAACTCTTGCTGCACCAGTTAAAGTTGCAAAATCTATAATAAAATCAGTTTTACTTTCTGTTTCTTGGCTAAAAGTAAGAGTGTCTGCTAACAATAACCTTCCTTCTGCATCTGTATTACCAATCTCTACTGGAGTTTTATTTCGTGAAAATAAAATATCTAAAGGTCTCATAGAGCGATCAGAAACCGAGTTTTCTGCAAGTGGAAGTAGAAGCCTTAAATTAATTGGGCAACCTATACTCATTAAAGTGTGTGCTATCCCAAATGCTATAGCACTGCCTCCCATATCTTTTTTCATTAACATCATACTATTTGAAGGTTTTAGATCCAACCCTCCACTATCAAAAGTAACCCCTTTACCTATCAATGTTATATTTGGATAATTATTTTTTTTATTTTTACTCCAAGTTATATCTAAAAACACAGGTTTATTTTCAGATGAACGACCAACAAAATCAATGAGAGGGAAATTTTTTTCAAGAGATTTCCCTTTATATGTTGTTATTTTAGGAGAAAATTTCTTTAAACAATTATTAATAATTTTTTCATAATTTAAAGGAGTTAAAATATTTGGAGGTAAATTAATTAAGTCTCTTGTAATAAAAATACTTTTTAATTCAGCAATACATTGCTGCCATTTATTTTTATCAAGTATATTTTTAATTTGATTAATACATAATGAATTATTTAAACTCTTATTTTTTATGTTATCTGTGATGTTGAATTTATAAAAACTAAGTCCCCAACCAAGTAAAAAATCGTATATCTCTTCTTCAGTTTGTTTGTCAATAAACTTAATGGTCCATTTTTTTATAGGAAGCTTTGATGATAATTTTGCTGCTTGATCAATTATACTTTTTCGAGGTTGATTAGAGTTTTCAATTACCGCGACAGCTCCTCCAACATTATTATTTAAATCTGGGAAAAATCCAAAAAAACCTTTTTCTAATAAAAAAGCTGATTGTAAAAATGTTTTTTGCTCTGCAGAGATTAGTTTATTAGTATTTATATTTTTAAGATCCTTTATTATATATAGAGGAATAGAGGGTATTTTTTTATTATCACAAAAACCAATTATTTTTTTTTCAAAATTATATTCCATTTTATTCCCTACAGTATTTTTTGTATCCAATATAAAAATTATAACATTATTTTTAAATTATGTTATTTCTTAATCAAAAATTTGAGTTTATGTATATATGACAATATTAAATATCAAAAATTATATAAAAGAAATTGGAAAATTTAATTTTTTAACAATTTGCGTTTTATTTTTTTTGTCTTTTACAGCACTTTTTGTAGGCCAAAATACTTTGCCACCGATTGATCGTGACGAAGCTCGCTTTGCACAAGCAAGTAGGCAAATGATACAAAACAATGATTTTATTAATATTAAGTTTCAAGATGAAATAAGGGCGAAAAAGCCCGTAGGAATTTATTGGATACAAGCTTTATCTGCTAAATTTTTTGGTGAAACAGAAATTTCATCCTTTCGTATACCGTCTTTAATAAGCTCAATAATATCACTTTTCTTTGTAGGATTGTTATCTAGGTTAATATTTCCTTTGTATCAATCTATAATAATAACGCTGTTTTTTGCTTCAAGCATTGTTTTTATAGGTGAGGCACATTTAGCAAAAACAGATGCGACTTTATTAGCTTTGATATGTATACAACAATATTACCTTTTAAAATTAATATTAAAAAAAGGAACTTCAAAACAAATTAAGTATTGGTTTCCTTCAATTTTTTGGATTGTATTTTCATTTGGTATTTTAGTTAAAGGGCCATTATCTATTATCATATTTGGTTTGACTTTAATAAGTTTTTGTTTTCTTCGAAAAGATTTTTCTTTAGTAAAATTATTAAATCCTCTCTTAGGTATAGTTATTTGTTCAATTATTATTCTTCCTTGGTTTATTGCTATAAATAATTCAACTCAAGGTCTCTTTATTGAAAAAGCATTTAATGAAGATTTTTTTTCTAAACTAAAAAGTGGTCAAGAAGGACATGGTGCATGGCCTGGAACACACTTGTTGCTATTATCTATTACATTATGGCCATTAGCTATATTTATACCCGGTTCAATAATATTTTTTATAAAAAATAAGAGTAATATAGTTATTCAATTTCTAATTTGTTGGATAATTCCTTTTTGGATTTTAATTGAAATAGTTCCAACTAAATTACTTCATTATTCTCTTCCTATTCTCCCTGCCATAGCGATACTTTCAATAGGCAGCCTATTTCATCTCAAATCAAATATTGAAAATATAAATAATCAATTGGCTCGAAGAGCCCTTATTAGTTTCTCAACACTTTTTGGTTTAGGTGGAGTTGTGTTAGGGGGAGCTATTTTATATTTATCTATTAAATTTAATTATAACCATGATCTTAGTATAATAATATCAGCTATTATAGCCTTTATGATTACCCTAATAATATTTGTTCTAAGCATGGTTTTATTAATTAAAACAAAACTTTATAGAAACAAGTCTAAAAGTATTATTTATAATATACCTTTTTTAATAATAGGGTTTGCAACTTTATTTAATATTATTAATTTTAAATTTATTTTTCCTAAATTAGATTATTTATATCCTAGCAAATTAATTGCAAATAAAATTAAAATAATTCAGCCAGATGCCATAGCAGCAACAGGCTATCATGAACCAAGTTTAGTTTTTTTGCTTAATGGGAATATAATGTTATCTACTCCTGAAGAAGTTGCCGTTTTTTTGGTAGAAGGGAAAAATAATATAGGTTTAGTTGAAACAAAGTCATTGGATGATTTCTTAAACATAGCTTCAGAATTAAAATTGTTAATAAAAGAAGTAGGTATAATTAAAGGATATAATATTGCTAAAGGAAAACATGTTAAAGTTCATGTTTTTAAAAATCAATTATTTGACCTTAGATATTAATAAAGCTATTAATTTGTTAAAATTAATTTTTGAAATAAATGAAAAACGATGGCATTAAATAAAGATATTACGGTTGTTGTTCCAGTAAAAAATGAATCTGGAAATATAGCAAATTTAATCCAAGAAATTGATCATGCATTAGAAGCATTAAATTATGAAATAGTATATGTAAATGATGGATCGAATGATTCCACACTAGAAGATTTAAAAGAAATTTTAAAGATTAATAAAAGATTAAGAGTTATTAATCATAAATCTAGTAAAGGACAATCGGCTGCACTGAGAACAGGAGTGAGCTTTTCTAACTCAAATATAATTGCAACCTTGGACGGAGATGGTCAAAATGACCCAGCTGATTTAACTGAAATGATTGCATTAATAAAGGGTCAAAAAAATCAATTAACATTGATTGGAGGAGTTAGAGTTAATAGAAAAGATAGCAAATCACGTTTGTGGGCATCAGCTTTCGCAAGACTTTGTAGGCAGTCACTCCTTAGAGACAATCATTCTGATTCAGGTTGTGGTATTAAAGTTTTTCACAAAAATTTATATATTAGACTTCCTTATTTTGATCATATGCATAGATTCTTGTCTGCTTTAGCTTTGAGAGAAGGTGCGAAGGTATTAGAATACAATGTAAATCATAGAGAAAGAACAAAAGGGATTTCAAAGTATACTAATTTTGGAAGATTGTTAGTTGGTATTTCTGATATTTTAGGAGTTATGTGGTTAATAAAAAGAATGCCAAAAGATTTAACCTCCCAAGAGATAAGTAATAATAAGGAAAATTAATGAATTTGATAGAATACCTTTCTTTGAAAATTGAAGCATTTGCAGTTTTATTTAGCTCAATGATAACGGCTCTGTTTCCATTTCTAGGTTATTATCTAGATAATCATCCTGAAAAAATCATGATAATTATTGGTTTTGGTGGGCAGGCTTTATTTGCAACTCGTTTTATTATTCAATGGTTAAGTAGTGAAAATGCAGGTCGTTCAGTAATACCTGTTGCATTTTGGTATTTTTCTATTTCTGGAGGACTAGTCTTGTTGACATATGCTATATGGAGGCAAGATCCAGTTATTATTGCTGGGCAATCTGTAGGTGTATTAATATATTTAAGAAATTTATACTTTATACATAAAGAGAAAAAGGAGAAATGAATAATTGAATAAAATTTAAATATTTGTTTCACTCATTTTAAGAATTATTTCCCATTCATTATCTGAAATTGATAAGACCGATAACTTTCCTTGTTTAATTAGGCGTATATCTTTTAAATCTTCTTTTTGTTTAATATCTTTTAAACTCACTTGATTAAAAGTTGCTTTTATTGCCACTATATCAACCATTCCAAATCTTCTAGTTTTGTCTGTATAATCTGGATAATATTCTTTTATAACTTTTACTATTCCAACAATTTTCTTTTCCTTAGAGAAATGATAAAAAAACCTATATCATCAATTTTTATAGATTTCATATTATTTGAGGCTTGAAAGTTTCTTACTCCATCCCATGACCATTTTTCGGG
>Ga0209090_10000548_pt1 | contig 23599 bp, 34 predicted proteins | sample ArcticOcean_MG_C_9_FD_187432 | JGI IMG/M metagenome (GOLD analysis project Ga0209090, IMG submission 187432) | Marine microbial communities from western Arctic Ocean - ArcticOcean_MG_CB2_152 (SPAdes) (version 2) | ecosystem: Environmental > Aquatic > Marine > Oceanic | place: Arctic Ocean... | reverse complement strand
TCCCGAACCCCAGTAATCTACGAAGGAAATCTCGTTGTTGTTTCCTTCTTGCTTGATGAGTATTGAATTTGATGACCCACCTAATGTAAAGATGGTGTCGTTGTCATAACCTATTTGAGTTACATTGAAGACAAGGGAGTCGTTTGACTGACTCCCTGTCGTGTTCACATCAACCTTGTTGTCATCAGTTGCGAAGACTACCAAAGGTAACATAACTAAGAATGATAAAAACTTTTTCATGTGCTTAGATTAGCCACAAAAATAATAATGTAAGTATAATCCCTTCTGCGAACGATACCCAATACATATGGTAATCATCGAGTCGAGTAGCCTTTTGAAATCCGTAGATTTGATCTTCGTGCCACCCTCGTAGTTTTTCCCTAATATTCATTAATATCTCCTAGTTTGTTTGTGTGATAGTTATATTTAGAGACGAACCATCACCCATCGTAATTGATGACTCTTTTTCGTCTGTTATGGTTCTAATACTTGCCTGAGCGTGTATTGGTAATCTAATGGAAATAATTCCACTAACTTCCCTATAGAACCAAACCTGACCTAGACCTGAATCTACAATAGTTTGGTATTGTGTATCCTTGTCAAAGCCTGGAAGTGTTCCGTCAATTCTTACAGTTCCAAATGATTTACCAGCTTGTTTATCTAGTCCGACCTTTCTGTCAATACCCACAATGACATCAAGCAAATCCTGTAAAAAATCGACATCCAATAAATCTCTGTCGAGCTCTGTGTATTCCAATTCATCGTCTTCGAAGTAATCCTCTTCTAGATCATTGAATTCTAGAAAATCCACATCAAGAACATTACTCGAATCGTTCTCTGAAGAACTCGATTCTTCGGATACTTGTTTCGTGACCTCATCGGGTGGATTAACAATAAACATGTTATCAATCAAATTTGGTGTTATACCGTTCACTACAACTGGTTTAGTTGGAGAATCGTCATATGTACTCACCATCGTTGCTTGGTAAGCCTCGTCTAGTGTCACCGTTCCTCCTGCATTACTTACAATTACAACTCCTGAAGGGTTTCCCCATCTATCAGGCAGTAAAATTACCAATGACCTTCCGATCTCATCAATACTTGTGGTGAAATCGGTGCCACGAACTGTAATTTGTGCAGTAGGTGTACTGATATTTATGTTACTTTTCTTTATCTTTCCACCGAAACCCGAAGCAAATCGAGCGGTGCCTGATGCCATTCTCATGACCATCTTTGACTTGGAAGGGTCGGGGTCGTAATAGACCTCGTCAATCCAAACTTTTGAGTGTTCTGTTAATTCTAATTCTTCATCACCAATGAACTGAATTTTCATTCGTCCATTCTGAGTCTGTGCAGTATCATAGATAAGCACATCGGATTCGGCAGAAGCATCAATGACGGAAGACTCTCCGTCACGTGACATTCCAGCCGACCCTTTATATTCTGTAATCTCCCCTATCGGTTCAGCACCAAGTGCTAATGAACCGATAAGTAGAAAACTAATCGTTATCGTCTTGTTGAACGATGTCAATATTTGCATTAGAGGTCACAAAGGATACGTCAATAATACCACTACAAGATTGACCAGTTGGGCAACCTGTATCTGAACCACTCTTCTGAATGATATCAATATCATTTGAAGAACCAGTTAGAACTGCAGTTAATGAATTATCTGTAGCATCAGCCATGAGTGTATTGATGTCGTTTGACGAACCTGTAACAGTCCAATTCCAAACGGCGTTATCACTATCTATTTTAGTTGTGAATACGTTACTTGAACCAGTTGTTACTAAGTCCCAGTTTAAGTATTCAGCAGATGCCTCGTAACCAACATCGATGTCAAATGTGTTAGATGAACCTGTAATGGTTCCTAACATATTGGCACTATCTGCACTTCCAACATAACCAAAGTTCCAGTCCATCGAGTTACTATCACCAGTGAACGTTAAGTTTACTGTTGACGTATCTGCAAGGAAAGGGCCGTATAGTTTGTTAGAGTCACCATACTGGATAAGAGTTAAACTGTTTGTTGCACCAGTTAAAATCATATCGATTGATGTTCCACTAAAGTCATCTCCACCAACTTTGTTACCATAACCTTTTTGGGTCAAGTTTAAAGTCAATCCAGTACCACTTTGCTGTAGCCATATTTCGTTATCGTCATCTCCAGCAAAAGCCTGAGATGATAATCCTAATGTTAACATAATGAGTAATAATTTATTCTTCATCTGTTTCTCCTATTGGATGTTCATCGTTAAGATGTCTATCCGTAATTACCCAAAAACCTCTATCGTGTCCTTGGTATATAAGTTCGAGGACGGCTAGTTCTATTGCTGAACGAGTTGCTTTCGTAACTCCCTCATTAAAAGCCACACCATCTTCTATTTCCACTAATTTCGTATCCATATCAACGAAACGGAATACATCATAACCTCCACCTGTGCTGAGTATAGTCTTCGTAGTCTGCACATTTAACAAAATCTCACCTGTAAGTGTTGATATTCCTCTCAAACTTACAGTAACCACATCTCTTCGATAAGAAATTGAAGACCCGATTCCTAGGAATCTTGCTCCTCTACCACCGCTTTCAATGTTAGTATCATAACCAACAATCCCACCTTCCAGTAGGATTCCTGCAAAGAGCAAAGGTTGAATACCTGTTGGGGCATCTTCATTACCTTCTTTCGTTGCAAAATCTTCTCTAGTAGAACGAATGATCTGTCTCTCTCTTACGAGTGCATCAAGACTTGTTCGTTCTACTACTCTAAACCACTTCCCTTTCCCTGCAGTTTTAAGTGCATCAATTAGAAATGATTCTGCACCTTGTGTTACTGCAGTTGAGAACGATGCGACTCCATCCATTCTCTTTCGTTGTCCTGTCTTATCTAGGAAAGCATAGACTGCAACCACTGGCATATTCGTTGCTGGGGGAAGATCAGCAAGTTCTTGATACGTGGGTATCTTAACTATCTCTGCTTCTTCAATACACTCTCCCACTCTACTCATTACAATAGACGTGCAACTATCAGTCATAGACGGAACACTTGCACACCCAGTGGTGAACAAAACCGTCAAGAGGCCAACTATTGCAAGTTGTCTCACTTCTAGAACCCGCCAGTGCCGACTGGTATATCCAAAGTCGTTGTTGTTCCATCCTCAGATACAATTGTCAATCTTATAAATTCTCCACCATCTTCACCAATCATTTTCTCATACGTCACAGTATTTCCTTCGATGGTAAATGTGCCGTAATCTGCGCCCTCTCCATTAGAAAACATATTCTCTACTAACTGTTTTGCTATCTGAGCATAAATTCTGCTCTCCACATTTCTCAAAAACTTAGCTAGTGTAGTGTTTGAAGCATCTCTCTCTGCTTGTTTAATCTTATCTTCTATACCTTGAGCAATCTTATCACGTCTTGACTTCTCTTGGTTCTCAATAGTAAGATAGTGTGATGACTGGCCTGTACCACTGAAAGACGGACTCTTAAATCCAAACACTATTTCGTCTGATTTAACACCTGTGCTAAAGATTGCAAGTGACAATACAATTGCAGAACCCCACAGAACTAATTTAGTTTTCTTTTCCATTATCGTTTTCTCCTGCTTTCTTTTTTAGGTTCTCCTTCATTTCGAGAACCACGTTTACCTTTTGTTGCAAACGAATTAAATCTTGATCTAACATTCTAACTTGATCTATCACTTTAATAAGTGCAAAATGCATTTTTTCAATTTGGGGTTCGATGTGTTCTCCGATGAACCACCAAACATAATAGATGAAGTAACCCAGTCCAACTGACATTACTATTGGGAATCCGTAGTCGGATATAGCCTGAGCGATATCCACTAGTCTCTCCTTACATCCAGTTTTCCATCTTCTATGAAGTTTTCTGCACGAGCAACTCTGTCGATGTCGGGTCTAAGTTCTAATGCACTGGACACTAGGAGATCGATTTTAATCATCTCATTCGACATCATTCTGGCACGGTTTTCTAAGGATGTGCAGAACATGGTAAGTGTACCAATCGATTCTACAATCCCTTCTAGTATCTGTTTGATTACTATGAATATGAAAAATCCCATCACAAGACTTCCTGCAATCGGGGCTCCCACTTCTCCTATCAAATCAAATATCTGTTCCATAGTGTTATTTAGGTGTTCCATTACTTTAGACCAAAAAAAAGACACCGAAGTGTCTTTTCAGAAACCTACTACGGTTTACTTGTGCTGTACAATCGATTTAACGACTTCTGCCTTGGAACCACTACGTTTTACTTTAATGTTTTCCCTGTCTGCTATGGCCAATAATTGAAGCTTCGTTAGCTTTTTCAATTCTGCAACACTAGGTGTTGATTTACTTGAGACACTAGGTTTAGATGCTGGTTTAGACTTAGCAACTTCCTTCTTACTGAAAAGATGAAACCCTAACGCTACGATTACAACTGCTACTATTACATATTCCATAATTTACCTCTTAAATTATTTATATTTACTATACTATTTATGACTCTTTTGCTTTGCCTATATTGAAAGCACACCAGTCTATGACCTTATACATTTTTTTCACTAACCCATCATCTATCGGTGTTGGAGTTAAAGCTGCAATCAAAGATGCACCCATAACTAACCAAGGAAGTACCTGTACCCATGCTATGACCCACTGTAAAAATTCTAACATACCATTCTCCTGTTTAAGTTAATAACAGAGGTATTTATCTATTTAGTGCCACCAATGGAGTACTTTGTTGTAAGTTTCCACTCTTTTTTCTCTTTGAACGGAATGATCTTGATTTGTGAAAGGGGAGCTTGTGGTTCTACTATTTTACTTTCATCTACTATTGACACTAGTTTCCATTGTGCAAGTAGTTTAACGATGGTGTTACGTCTACCGATATCTGATTCATCGATGCTTGTAGGTTTACCATCTAGTTTAAATAATTCTTTGAAGTGTGTGATATAATACTTACCACGTTTATGTAGGATGTGACATGATTGAAATAGTTCTTGATCACGTCTTGATGCTACCCCTATTCGGGATAGTGTTTCTCTGATTTTGAGGAAGTCGTCTTTTTCGGGGAAGGTAATTTCAACCAAATCCTTTATAAGATTATCACTTTGTTCCATTGCCATTTTGTCCACCGATATTCATTCTGTTTTTCAATTCACGAACTTCTTTATCTGTCAACATAGTCATATATTCTTTTGCTTTCAATGTCGATACTTGATAATAATTTTTAATCGTGTCTATTTTTATACTGACATAAGGTTTTTCCCATGAACCAAACCTTTGTCGTTTTCGTAAAGTATTTAGGAAAAATAGATATTGAAGACGATTATCGAGACCATGGCGTATATTCATCTCGTTGGTGAAGAAAACAGAGTCTTGGTGGTAAGACAATGATTTATTTGCTAGGAAGGGTGCATAACTCTTTTCTTCGACTTCATCCACCATGATATCTTTTTTATCATAGGAAACGGACTTGACAAAGTCGAAAGGATTACGACCAGTGGGTTTAGGCATTTACTTACCTGTGTTTCTTGAATACGAATTAAGTAATTCTTGACCTGAAAGAGATTTACCAAAGTAAACAATTTCACCTGTGCTTCGGATTTCTCGTTTGATGACACCATCATTGTATTCAGTATCCAGTACCGAACCATCGTTGCCTCTAGTATCATACCAGCATGAAGATAGTGAATGTGCGTGAAGTGTCTTAACACCCTTTGCCCAAGTCTCTGCCTCTAATATTTGTCTTTGTCGTTCTACGACTTCATCATGTTCACTCATTTAAATTTACACTCCGACATTATTTCAGTCAAACAAGCAGTGAAGTTAATTTCACTGTCCATTGCAAATGCAGCCTTATACTGATAGTCTGCAATTATTAAAACAGCAGCTGGAATAGATTGGGGTTGCAATCGTAGTTCCAATGCGTTAAAAACTTTTCTGAATAGAGTGTTGAAGTCGTTATCGGAATTCTGTCCGACCCACTTTCTCATTGCACTCCAATTCTTATCTTTGATCATATCGATCAATGGTGTAAACTTCTCTTCACTTAGTGATGAAAGTATACCAGTGTCGATAACACCACCAACTCCATATCGTTGAACCTCGTTCAGAACACGTCTGAAGTCGGGGAAGAATCTCATAACCAACTCAGCAAGTACTGCTGGTTCAGTTTTGATGTTCTCCAATTGGCATATATTACTCAGTCGTTTTAGAAATTGGTTTGCAAGAACAGGTTTCTCTTTTGGTGCAATCTTGAAATCGATTACAGTTGTTCTTGAGTGTAATGCAGGAATGATTCGATTCTTGTAATTACAAGTGAATATAAATCTACAATTACTGGAGAACTCTTCGATGAATGCTCTCAATGCTGGTTGAACTGATTCTGCAGATATGTAATCTGCCTCATCTAGGATAACTACCTTAGGCCCACCCATCAATGACATTGTCGATGCAAAGTTCTTAATCTTCGTTCTAAGGGTGTCTATGAGTCTACCCTCATCACTACCATTGATTACGATGAAGTCTGCACCTAACTCATTACAGAGTGCCTTAGCAATGGTAGTTTTACCTACACCTGCCGTACCACATAATAAAAGGTTAGGGATTTCACCCTGTTTGACAAATTCTTTGAATTGGTCTTTAAACTGTTGAGGAAGTATTGTCTCCTCGATTGTTTGTGGTCGATATTTCTCGACATATAGAAATTCATTCATAATAAGATTAGTCTAACCCCGCCGAAAAACTAGCATGAAACACCTTGATGATTGATGAGAAGGTTTCATTCCCGAGTGTGGTGCAATGACTTAGCACTACACACTCACTTTTATTTATACCGATTGGTTCAAACTCCATAAGAAGAATCAGGTTCTAGTGCAATGAAATATTCAATTGCTACATCCGAATTCTTGAAATGTGATATTCCCTTTGAAGAAACTGAAACATCGTAGTTACCTGCGAGTAGTTTTAGGTTCTCAATCTTGAAGTTCATTGAATAAGAGATGCCGTCCCCTTCACCCACAACTCTTGCGAATGTGTTTGAGGTTGGTTGCTTCTTATCTTTGACTGTCAACGTCTGACTAGTTCCATCCGAGGTTAACACTAGATCGTTTACACCCAACACACTTGCAGCTTTGTTCAAGTCTGACAACAGTGTAGAAGTAATACTAAATGTAATCTCTGCCTCTGGCATGGTAATCATCTTATCGGGGGCCGTAACCATTCCTTCAGATGCATAATGATAATCCATTTTAGAATTTGAATCCTCAATAGACAATGATGTATCATTGAAATTGAATTCGGGGTCTTCTAATAAAGAAGTTGCTCCCAAAAATTCTGGCAGATTATAGATGGAAAAATTCTTTGGGAACTCCTCCGTCACAGTAGCCACAGCAAGGATATTTTTCATATTCGAAATAGTTTCCAGCGTGTTTCCTGTTTTAACTCGAATACCCGAGTTTATGGTTGAGAAATTCTTTAAGACATCTCTCGTGTCGTTACTTATTTTCATCACTGGTTGTTCTCCTTGTCGTGATTATTTAATGCAAGAAATCCGTAGTGTATGACTTTCAATAAGTCAGCTCGGTTCTTACCCTCTTTTTTTCCGTATCGTTGTGCATATTTCATCACATTACCAATACAGAAACCTTCCCCATGACCTGCGTCCATAATGAACTCAGTTGCCTGATACTTGCTCAGACTATAATGTTGGTCATAGGTCTTGTCAACATACTGGGAAAACTCCGCTAAGAGTTCTCCTTCGTTGTATTTGTAGTCTATTTTTGATTTATTTCCAAACATACCTTAGTATACCCTTAGTATGATGATTCGTCAATAGGGTTTTCTTCAACAGGGGCATTTAAGTCAACCCCTGCATCTATCTTAGTGTAAAGGTCTAGAATCGAATCTCTCGTTTCTTGATCGAACCTTGAGATACACATTGTAATGGACTTCAGTTTGTCATTGAACATTCTGTATGCATTGACAATGTGAACCAACCTTCTAGTGGTCACGACATCATCGATTGCACCTTCGTAGTATGATTTTCTGATAATGTCTGCCCAGTCCACAAGTTTCTCACAGAATTCTTGATCGACTTCACCAGTCAATGCCATCTCTTTCGAGAGAATACTTCTCTCAGTTTTCACTGGGGGATATTCTTGTTGCATGGTGATTGCAAATCTTTCCAACATGGCTTCGTTCATGACTTGAGTTCCAATGAACTTTCCATCGTCTGAACCTTGACCTTTGGTATTTGCAGTCGCAAGGATTGTAAAACCTTTAGTAGGTGTAACCCACTCACCAGTTTTCTTGATTAGGTATCCTTTACCTTCAAGAACTGATTGCAGACACATCAACTTGTTTGACCCTAAGTCAACTTCGTCAAGTAGTAGAACTGCACCTTTTCTCATTGCTTTGATAACTGGGCCTTCTCTGAACATGATGTCTCCACCCTGTAAAGTGTGGCCACCCATCAAATCATCCTCATCGGTCTCGATGGTGATATTGACTCTGAAGAGTTCTCTCTTCAGCATGGCACAGACTTGCTCTACCATCAATGTTTTACCATTACCACTCAGACCAGTCACAAAGATTGGAAAGAATAATTTTGACTTGATGATGTTCTTGACATCTTTATAATGACCGAAGGGAACATAGTTCTCCATTTTTTCGGGGATTATCTTGAAGTTGTCAAGGGAGTTGACAGCAACAGTTTTGGCTGCAACTGGCATGTTTTGTGGAACACTAACTGCACTGATAGGGGCAGGTTGTATCGGTGCGGTTTGAACTTCGGGTTCATACCCACCGTTGTAACCTTTAACCACTGCATGGAGATTAAAGATACCATTATCTTTAAAATCATACCTTGATGATTTGACCCAGTAAGGCATTCCACCAATAGCCACAAAGTCTTCTTTGACGAAGTTCGTTTGATTGGGATATGTCTTTACAAGAGTTTCGAGGAACTCTTTCCTATCGGGTGTAAAATGGAAGTCTTTGCCTGAAATGACAATTGACTCGGTTCTATCATAAGTTCTTAAGCTCATATTACGCTGCCTCCAACATTGTTAATGGAACTGAGTAATTACCTTCTGGCAATTTCACAGTTGCTCTAGAGATTTTGATTTTCACAATCTCACCAAGAGTCTTCTTGGTTTTTTGAACAACATAAACTTTTTGTCCAACCGACAAACTTGCTTTTGCATTCAGTTTTTTCACTTCATTACAAAGTGATATAATTTCGTTCAACTCTGAGACTTCAGTCGTTGACATGATTATTTGTTTAAGTGCTAATTTCATAATTCTTTCCTTTGTTTTTTCATTATATACATAGTATAACAAAAAGTGAGACCCATTGTCAAGTTTATTTGCATATTTGTAAAAGGTTTCCGACTGATAATTCAATATTTTTCTCTTTAGGGTTACCATCTTTATCCATAGACAAATGTCTATCGTAAACCGTCTCACCATTGTTAGTCCATACTCTGAATGCCTTACACTCCACCCCAAACTCTGCACAATGACTTTGTTTAGGACAGTCGAACTTCTCACAAGGTGATGGGCCAACGTCCATGACAGCATCTGCAAATGCACTGTAATCTGTATTGTGGTTAATGTAATATGCTTCGTCTACTCTTAGTGGTTCTCTCATTATGCTATTTCCTTAATAAATTCATTGGTTAAAAATCTTGAAGTGGTTTTACTTCTTTGGTTTTTCTTGAATGCAGCCATCAGTGATGATTTCTTTGCACCGATCATTTCGTCTGATAGTGTATCATCACCATCAACACTCAAGGTGGAAGCTGCAGTCAAGAATAATTTTCCGTATCCGTGGGTCTCAATCATGTACCCCTCTTTTCTCACCTTCTTCCAAACATCATCGACATCAATACGGACATCTTTAAGTTCTGAACTGAGACCCCAAAGATCATTCTTCTTTTCCATTACAAAGTACCCAGTGACAGTCACACCACATTCTTTTGATATCCAGTCTAGGATGTTCGTGGTTGCCTGAAAGTAGTCTCTACTGTATCCAACACCGTCTGAGTAAGTGTACAACTTCTTTGAGAATGGGTCTTGGAACTGTCTAATCTTTTTGATTCTTGAGTAGTAATCCTCACCTTCCGTTTGGGCAGCCTCATCAGCTAGTTCAGCAGAATCTTTATCGAAGATATCTGACTGGTGAGAATAACCATCTGTGATGATTGTTAGGATTGACTTCTCAATCTGATACTCTGCATTGAATTTAGGAAGTAACACTCTCAGTGACACTAGGCATGCGTCAAGTGGTGTTCCACCCAACCTGTAACCACTAGGGTTAGCACTAGTTTCAAAAGACTGCCACCTTCCAGCTTCAAGTTGTTCAACCTCTTCAAACCATGCATTCCATTTTGTAATGAACTTATCGAAGTGTCTGTAACTAACACCTTGTGCAAAGTGGTTATTATAAAGACTTGCAACATTGATACAGTTCTTGATGTAATCTTTAGTAGACATTTTGTCTGAGAATAACTCAATTAGATGTGAACTTTCACTTCTTCTGTAATCGTCTAATCTGTTATATGAATCAGTAAAAAGATAAATTCTGTGAGGGATGTTGACCTTCTTGCAGAATTGAACTAGGATAAGTGTCTGCTCTAAAAGGTCACACACTTGTCTACTGATTGAACCACTCCAATCTAACATGACTGTTACTCCGTGGTTTTTACCATCAGGCAACATTGTCACTTTTTTGAATACATCATCAACGATCTGATACTTTGCAAGTTTGTTCATATCTAACTTACCAGTTTTACCGCTCATTGCTTTTGAACTTCTCAATGCAGTTTGTTTCATCTCGAATTCTTTTGCCATGTGAGCAACAAGTTTCTTGTTTTTCTCAATCAAATTCTTAGAAGACTTGACAGCTCTATTTTTCATACTGTCAACTTCATCTTGAGGCCTCATATAGCCAGTTACATTGTTCCAAAGACCTTTGTCCCAGTCTTCAATCATTTGCTTGTAACCAACAACTTTGTGTGCAAAGTTATTAGAATCAACAAATGCTTTCTTGACATCAATCAGAGTTCTGACTTGGTTGTCTTCTGAAAGAAACTGGTCTTCATTGTTGTGTGCATTGTGTTCTGTAATCGACTCTCTGGCACCGTCTTCTTCATCGTAATCTGAACCTCGTCCATCACCACCCTCTTTACCAGTGGTTTTTTGTTGTTTCGACTCTTCTTCGTCTTCTACATCGTCCTGTTCTTGTTCGTCATTGTGTTCATTACCATCGGTGTAATCCTTTATCTCGGGAAGAGAATCTTCGTCTTCGTCTGAGTCTTCTGAATCATCGTAAGAGTCACTAAAATCATCCGACTCTTCGTCTTCGTCTGAATCGTCATCATTCCACTCGTTACCGTCTTCGTCTTCTTCTTCTCCGTCCATAGACATTGTCTGAGGAACTAATGCTTCATCGTCTTCATTTCTTGTTTCGTTCTCTTTAGAGTATTCGTAAATTGCTTCAGCACAAACCACAACTTCATCCCAAGTCTCACAGGCATTTGCCATGTCCAAGAATTCTTGTTCGACCTTGGTTAACGGAATACTGATTCTTGCTCCGACCTTAGTGATAAGATTGATTTTGTCGATCAATGAAAGTTCTGTAAGGTTTCTATCTTTGATTCCAAAGAAGTCCATATCCATCAATTCGTTATATGCAGTGAAGAAAGATTTTCTAAGACCTTGATATTTGTTTTTGATTGCTTTCTCAATCCTAACGTCTTCAACAACATTAAGATATCCTTTAAGTGTTCTGTTTTTTGTTACGGCACTATGTACACCTTCATATGGAGTGTGTAATGCATGACCAACTTCGTGACCCATGAACAAGTCGTATAACTCGTTTGAGATATCGTCTTTAAGAATAGGACAACAAAGTATTCTATTCTTCATATCAAAGTATGCAGTAGGCACCTTCTTATGTACGATGGTTAAGTCTTCAGTTGCCATTAGTTTGGCAAGTTGGTCTTTTTGGTTTCTGATTTGATTTGTCATAATTTCTTTATTTCCCGATTCAAACTATAGTATAACAAAAAGTGAGACCCATTGTCAAGTTTATCTTTTTAGGGTGACGAACTTTCGTCTTGTTTTGGAGAATTGCTTCATAGGAGACTTGAAGATTATCTCTTCTTTAGTTCCTGTTTTGATGTATCCAATATTCTGACTCTTCTCATTGAATATGTAAGTGTGGTTTTTGCAGGAGTATGTACCCCAATCTGTAATTTCTTTTAAATAAGTGTTTGCCATTATGCGTCTCCTAAAAAGTATTGTTGACCTTCATCAGTCAAGTAGTAAAACTTTCCCCAGCTATTCATTCGTTTGGCCTTTACTTGTTTAAACAAGAAAACTCTTATCTTATACAGTTCACTATACATACTTGGACTCAAATCTTCTTTATATCTCAGAAGATTCACTAACTCTTTCCGAGTAAGGCTTCGAGAATGTTCACTTAGAAGTTTTACTGTTAATTTCAAAAGATTTTCTGACAACATTATATTTCCTCTTGGTTTTTCATTATATACATAGTATAACAAAAAGTGAGGGTCACTGTCAAGTTTTATTTTCGATATTTGGGGGGTAATTGGTACACCCTAGTGGATTCGAACCACTAGTCTACGGCTTAGAAGGCCGGTGCTTTATCCGTTAAGCTAAGGGTGCATTTCCAATTAATATGGTCTTGAGTCGTCTTGCTTTCTTAGGTCGAAATGGTCTTCTTGTAGATTGGGAGTTCTATTGTCTGTAAGGATTCTATCGGGATTCGTGCTGAACCACATTGCAATAGTATGTCGTGGACATCGTCTAATAGGATTGACCCCATGTTCAAGGTATATACCTTGGAATAAGACCCCCTCACGGGCCCTAGGGTGGTGCGTGTAACGTTCTGCGGGGAAGAAGGTCTCTCCACCTTCAAATTCATCGTTTAGGTATAAGATTAGAGTCCATTCCCTGCTAGGGATATCCTCTATTAAGTCGTGTTTTTCTTCTTGTGTTGAATAAGTATCCAAATGTGGGGTTTGAAATCCACCAATTGGCCATTCATTTAGAGAAATCATTTCGGGATACACTACTTGATCTGTGCATTTACGAATATCACCCACACACTGATACGAAATCCTGTTGAAGATGTCTCTCACCCACTGGGTGTGTATGTGTACGTAATCTATCCCACGGTAATCACTACCGTCTCCGATACTACGTTTGTGGTGATGCGTCTTGTGGTAGTGTACTAGTGCCTGTTGTTCCTGCTGACTCACGAGGTTCGGAATCTTTAGCAGATTGAACGGACTGGATGTACTTTGCGACGGCTGCTCTTTTTTCATATTCTAATCGTTTCGCTTTTTCTTTTGGTCGCGACTTTAATGCACGATCTAGTTTCAATTTGGAAGCACGTTGTAAAAACACGATTCCGTTTAAATGATCAATTTCATGTTGAGCACATCTTGCTCCAATATTTTCTAACATGAGAAAATGTTCTTCCCCATCTGAATCTTGATACTTCATTTCAACGACTCTTGATCGTTTTATCATAAGGTATATATCGGGGAAAGATAGACACCCTTCTTTAAGTAGGTCTGTCTCTTGTGATACTTTGGTGATTTCAGGATTGAAGAAACACTGGATTCCTGCGTCTGCAGTTCTCATTACAAAACATCTAACATCTAACCCCACTTGGTTTGCACTCAAACCGAGGCCACCAAATTTGGTCATTGCCTCTCCAAGTTTTACTTCCACATCCTTTGGGTCGTGTGATGGGTTTTCGAAATCTAACACCAGTGGTGGTGTTCTTAAGACTTTTGAGGCCTCCTGAATCAATTCATACATAATTTATTACCATTTTATGGTTGTTTTAACATCAACCTTTACATCTACGTCAAACACATTTAACGCTTCATGAATACCAGCAGACAAAAGGTTTTTAACACTATCAACCAATTCTGTAAGTTTCCCTACAAACCAGTTAAAGGCTGCTTTCAGTTTACCTGCTACCCAACTGTATATGTCTTTTAGTTTATCTAGGAATTTACCTTCGTCTAGTGTTCCTTCTGTTAACATAGTGTTTGCAAGTGTGATCTGTTCGTTTGCACTTTCTTTTATCTCACCAGTCTTGTCTAAAAGAACTTTTGCTGAGACTCTAATTGCTTGATAAAAATTATATCCTGCCTTTTGTCCTTTAATATTATAGGAACCCGATTTCATATCTGCACGTATTCCCATTTTTCCTGCAGTTATTGTTGCAAAAGAAGAATCTATTGGTAACATTTTTAGTCTATCCATTTTGTAATCCCATATAACCATATGGGTTGCTTCACCTTTAATGTCTCCACTTGAGCCAAATGAATGACCTCCAAACTTTTCGTAACCAGTCATTGCCTCAAAGGCAAATGCACCTCCAACAGCTTTATCTTTGAATGCACTTGCAAACAATGCGTTTACTGTGTCTTTGTTTCTTTCCTGTTCGTCTATTATTTCCTTTACTGCAGCGTTACCTGAGGCAGCTGCTTCTTCAGGAGTCATTTTTTTCAAGGTTCCTGAATCAATTTTTTCACCGATGGTTCGTGTATTGTCCACAAAATTATCAACTGCAGCTAATAAATCCTTTTTTAACTTATCACCTATTTTACTTTGTTCTATTGCAGCTAATATAGTTGCTTTTGATTCAGCCTTTTTACCTGACATCAATTGTGCTATTGGGCCCTTTACAGAACACTTTTTTCCACCTAAAAGTATATCAGTTTTTGAAGTGTCTTTACCTTTACCAGTTATATCTGTCCAAAAAGGTGATATAATAGGTTTCGATTGACCATATCCAGCATCATTTGTTCCAGCGGGTATTCTACTTTTACAGATTTTTGCAAAGTCATATAAAATGTCGTAGGACTCTTCTTTAGTTTTTCCACTAATTGCAAAATCACTACCTTTAGCAGTTCTAATGAAAGCTTGGACATAATTGTCTTTCTTCATTTCTGCTATGAATTTTTCTCTAGAGAGACGTGCGTGAGAGGTACAAGCAACAATCACACCTTCAAAGTGTGTTGAAGCATTAGTACTAGCCTCGGTTATAAGCTGTTTTCGTAATGTTAAGATTTTATCTATTGAATTCATAATACTATTTATCTATTCTGCAACCCTTGAGAAGTTTTTATGTTTCTCAAATCGGATAACATTGTTAAATTTATCGTAAAGTGCTTCACCCTTGTGACTAATTATAAAACAGTTAGTTTTTTCTGTCAAGGTGTTTAGTAACTTTAAGAAGTCATCTGTGCCGTTTGTGTCTAAAGACGAGTCGAACACTTCATCTAAAATCAATAGGTTAGTGTTCACACTATTCTTCATTCTTGCAATAGTTCTCCAAGTAAACAGAAGGGCAAGGTCAATCCTCATCTTCTCTCCTTGGGAGAAATTGTCGTACTTGAATACATCTCGGAATCTAGACTTAATAGTCTCTTCAAAAGATTCGTCTAATTCAAACCCAACAAAGAACTCTAGGGATGCAAGGTATTTATTAATCATGTTGTTCATCACTGGAACGTACTGTTTGATTATCTTCTGTTTAACACCTTGATCTCTGAGCAATGTTTGTGCAATGTCGTAGTAGTGTCCCTGTGATACAAGGGACTCTTTTTTAGAGTGTAGTATATCCAACTTCTCTTCGTTGTCGTCAATCATATCCTGTGCATTGTTATTAACCGAAGCTTCTGTCTTTAGGTCTTCAATCTCTTTCTGAAGTTTGCCGATGTACTTTTGGTTTGAAACAATTTCTGATTGGAGAACTGAGATTTGTCGTTGAAGGGAATCTACTCCTTCTTGGACTCTTCTAATCTCCTCCATTCTATTGGTGGAATCTTCGATGGTTCTGGCGATTTGCTCAAGTGCAAGTGCCAACTCTTCCTTCTTTGCCTGTTTCTCTGCAACGTGAGTTTCTTTGTGTTTCTCATCTAAATCCTGCTTACAGGTTGGACAATTATCATTTGACTCATAAAATTCAATCTCCTTAATAATGCGTTGTCGTTTAGTTTCCAGTGTTTTGGAAATATCCATTGCTTGTTTAAGTCGGTCACCTTGTGGGTCTCTATCAGAGATAGAACTGGTCTTCTCTCCGATAACGGTAGTCTTCTCGTCTACCTTTCCTAAAAGGTCTTCAATATTCGTGTTGGTTTCGTTGATAGTTGTTTCAAACTTACCAATCTTATGATCTCGGTTCTCACGTAATGCTTCTAGTTGTGAGGACAATCCTTGAATTCTTTCTTCCATGATATTTATCTCATGGACGTTCTCTCGAATCTCTACAGTGTGGTTAGATACTCTTTTTCTCAGTATATCACTCATCGTACTAAAGATACTAATATCGAGTAGGTCTTCTACAAGGTTTCGTCTGTCCTTGGCTTTCAACTGCATAAAGGGGACGAAGTTTGCACTGCCTAGAATTGCAACTTGTGTAAATGAACGATACGACATCTTGAGAATGTTCTTCTCTAAGTGTTCTTGATAGTCCCTTACCGTGGCGTCTTGGTTAACGAACACATCATCTACGTGTATCTCAAATTTGTTTGGTTTTGCACCACGGATAACTTTGTATTCACGTCTACCGATAGTAAACTCTACTTCTACTAATAGTCCTTTCTCGTTTACACTATTAATAAGGAGTTCTTTCTTGAGGTTTCTGAACCCACGTCCATACAAACCAAAGCACATTGCGTCTAGTAGTGTAGATTTCCCTGCACCGTTCTCACCTAGAACCAGTGTAGTTTGATGAGAATCCAGTTGTATTTCGGTAAAGTTATTACCCGATGAAAGTAAGTTCTTCCACCGTACTTTTTTAAATATAATCATAAGTAGTTGTGCTGATCTAAAGCTTCATTATACAATGAAGTCATCAATTCGTTAAGGGGTTTTTTCTTCCCTTGTATCTCTAGTCCGTCAACATATTTTCCTAGTATAGTAAGAGTGTCTTCAATGTCTTCCATATCATCGTCACCAAAGAAGTCCATGTGTTTGTTGTCATCAACTACTTGTAAGTGTAACGGATTTTGTGCGTGTACTTTATCAAGGAATGTGTCGAACCAATATGGATTGTCCTTATTAATAACGATAAGCTTTACAAACTTTCCTGCAACATTTGAGAAATCCATATCATTAATGTCTTCGAATTTTTCGAACTTAGTGTCGTCATAGAAGACTTTCTCGAACATCGTGATCGGATTATGAACAGGTAGTATCTCCAAAGTCTCCGTATCAAAGATGTGGAAGTACTTGTTGTCATTATAGTCTGACCAAGTGAATTGCATTTGAGAACCTAGGTATCTAACATTGCCCACTTCAGATTTATGGTGGAAGTGTCCACTCAACACTTGTTCAAATCTTTTTAGGTATGTGTGATCTAGTCCATGTGGACAATTAAATCCAGGCTGCATCAATGCACCTTCGATCTCAAAGTGTCCGAAACAATGTGTACTGGGTGCGTTCAATAAGAACTCAACTGAGTCTGCATAGTTCTCGGGATTAATCCACGGTACTAGTGCAAGTTTAAATCCATCGTACTCTTTAATTTGAGGTTCTTGTATCACATTGATGTTACTCTCATTGAACAGTAGCAGTTCGGGGGAGTTTACATCGTTGGTGTTCTTATAATAGGTGTCATGATTACCCAAGATCAAATCCATGTGAATTCCTCTCTTGACCAAAGGGTCAATAAAGTGCTTCCTATTCTCTGCAAGACTGGAGAAGTTGATATACTTCCGTCTGTCAAAGTAATCTCCCAAGTGGATAACTTGTTTGATATCATGTTCATCTAGATATGGGAAGAAAACTTCCTCGTAGAAACGACCTTGATACTTTGCCATTTCTATCATATCCGACCTAACACCTGCGTGGGTGTCATTTAATATAGCGATCTTAATAATTTAGTCCTCTATTGGATTTGGTTCTTCTTCAGAGAAGTTTGTTTCCAAATTGTTCTTTTTGCTTGCTGCTCTTTTTGATTTTCGGGGTGCATACTCTACGTGATTCATGTGTTCCTGTAACCATTCGACATTTGTATTCGTGAGCATGGGGTCATGTTGACCATCTATAGTAGAAAACGAATCCATAGTGATACTTGATTCCATGGTTGATTTCTGTTTAATGTAGACTTGTTTCTTTTCCTTTTGTATTCTTCGTAGGAAAGCATAGTAACAAATCTGAGTAACATATGCGAATGCATTGTTAGACTTTTCTGTATTGAAATTCCCGATGTATTGTATGCAGTTTTCGATTGCATCACAAATCATCTCGTCTCTATATGTGTAGTTTATAAAGTTAGGTCTAGTCGATAGTCGAGTAGAAATCTTATAGATACACTCACCGATATACTCTGACATACGAGGTTTCTCGGTTTCGTTTTCTTTTGAAGCTTTAAGGAGTACAACATATTCTGCAACAGCAATTGTGAAATCTTTGTTGGATACGTAATGGACTGCTTTCTTTGGGTCTTTCTTGATTGCTTTTTTAGTAGTCATACCTCTATTATACGGATAAATCGGGTATTGACAAGGGGGTTTTTAGTGATTAGTGAATTTAATTAATTTGAAGTATTTTGAGAAACCCACTTGACTCCTCAGAAATCTGTGTTAAAATTAATATGTCCCAAGGGGAATATACTAATAAGGGATACAGGACGTGTCACCTTATTCTTCTTCATACATTTATTTAGGGTTGCAAAATTAGTGCAAAGAATTACCTCTGCACTGGGTTTTGGGTGTTGTTTTAATATCCCTTGATTGTTGTGATCATCACAAGAAATGGGAGGGCAAACGGAAGAGTCAACAGCACTAGAAATTCGATAGTGTCACAAATCTTACAGACGAATCTGTTATCTGAAACTTCTCTAGCTTTTCGTACCATGCTCTTCGCAATCATAATTGCTGTGGACATGGTTTTCCTTTAGTTATATAAGTTATTTGTATATTTAATTATACACGGATATTTAGACAAACAAAAAGTGCATCATTTGATCAATGCAATAATGCTTTATCCATAGGTGGAGTAAGGTCATCCATCAATTCTTCATCTTCAAAAGCATCCAACTCTTCGTCTGTCATATTCTCTAACATGGCACCAACTGTTCGTGATACCATCTCCTTAGTAGGCATCTTGTTAGTTAATGGAATTGTTTCAGACTCTACCATGGTTAACCATCTAGAGGATGCTTCATCGTAAAACGGTATGAACTGTTCATTCAAGTTGCTTCTATGCATCACATCATCTCTTGCAATGGTGATAATAGAATCTTTACTTAAAGGTGCGTATGGTATGAACGTAGCAAGAGTTTCCATAGCTCCCATCTTAGTCAATTGACATATCATTGGGAGTGTGATTTCAATCCACTCATCCATGTCCTTTATCATTCCACAGATTTCAGAACCAGTCCTAAGTTTTACAACTTCATATTTCATTCTCGGCCTCCTCATTGTGGTATGACATAATTTCATCACTCACCTTTGTTTCCCATACCCATGGAAAGAACCCATGAACAATAAGAATGAATGCCATTCTCCATGCATGAGCAAGATGTTTGAAGTACCCCATATGTATATCGTTTAAATGTTTCATTTTAAATTGAACTGTTTAATCTCATATGAAAATCCTTCTTCGTTGTATATATTTATACGTTCTTTAAGGTGCTTCAGGGTATAATTGTTACATTGTAGATCATCTGCAATATCAAACAATCTCATGGTGGTCTTGTCTTCAGTCTTACGAAGACCCCTACCAATTGATTGTAAGTTCCTAATTCGTGATTTAGATGGGGATGCAAAGACTACATTATCTATCTTCTTAATGTTTACACCTGTAGAGAAGGTTCCATATGATGCAAGTATAACATTATCGTTTGCTTTCTCAACAAGGACTCTCACCTCTTCTCGGTCTTTCACATCTGTTCCACCGTACACATAGTGTAACTGATCATCCAATCGTTTCATCATTTTGTTGTGTAGGACAGCACCGTGTTTCTCTACGTACTGGAATAACACCAAGGTGTTTCCTTTAAGACTGTACACGAGGTTGCATATAAAGTCATTTCTACCTTCGTGAGATACGAGATAATCCATCTCATCCACATAGGTAGTTTTCTTCTGTTTAGTATGACGTAGTATGACACAATCTATAGAAAGATTTGCAATCGTTCCCTCATCCATCAATTCTTTTGTAGTTATGACTTTCTTCACTGGGCCAAACAAACCTTCCAGTTGTAGTCTGTGGACTTCACTTCCGTCCAGTGTACCTGTCGTACCAATTCGTATTGCAGTGTCCTTCATCTTCTCTAGGATACCCTTCAGTACATCTGCTTTAAATAAATGTGCCTCGTCTCCTACAACCATTCCAAATGATTGAAGTACTTCTTTGGGGGCTTTTGCAAATGACTGCCATGTTGTAATGGTAATGTCTGCATCGAAGACTGGTTGTTTAGAATAGATTTTACAGATCGGGTCTTTGTAACCGTACTCCTGAAAATCTTTTGTCATCTGTTCTACAAGTGATGTAGTAGGAACAATGATGACAGTTTTAGTATTAAACCATCGTACCAACATATAAATGATAAGTGACTTTCCACTTGCTGTTGGAGATAATAGTAATTGCCGTCCATATCCGATTGCACTTTTGAATGCCTCTAATTGGTAGTCTCTAGGAACCATTGGAATGTCCCACGACTTTAGTTGTTGTTTGAACTCCTTTTCTACTTCAGGCAAGTTTCTAATCTTCTCACCTATTACATCATGCACCCCCCGAAAGTCGTATCCTCGTTCTCTACAGAACTCATCAACATATGGGAGTAGACCGATATAAATTTTTCTTGTCTTGATTGAAAATAGTCTTACTTTACCATCCCAAAACCCTGAACGGAATGATGGCATGAATTTGTGATTAGGAACCATGTATGAAAAGAAATCGAACAGGTCTTTTGCCAGTCCGTCATCGGGACAATTAACTTGCATGAAGACTTCATCAAGCTTGGTTACTGTGACGATGGGTTTAGACATAGGGTTTTCCAACATACCAAACTACCAAGGATTTTCTACAGCCTGATAGTACAGGTGTTACTTGGTGATATAAGAATGATGGAAATACAATGACACTTCCTATCTCTCTGGCAGAGAATGGGACTGTTTGAATACTGTTTTCAATATTGATTGTGTTGTCTGTTTGCTTTAGACGATCAAATTGTCTATGAGGTTCTAACCACTGAAAGTGTCCACCCTCATAATCATCTGGCTCTGATAACTGAATAGTCATTGATAACTTTCTGTGCATTCCATTATCGTAGTGTATCGGCCCGGCATCTGTATGCCATGTATAGAAGTCACCACCTTTTTTTTCTTTGGGTGCATTGTAAATAGTGTACTGAGGATTTTCTTGATACTCAATGGTGTGATTCCATCGTGAATCCATGTTTGCCTGATTAAGTGCAGCTGCCATCTTCTCATTGAGGTGTGCCGGCATATGATTTTCTTCATTGATGAACCACTTGTTACCACCCTGTCTAATAGAATGGTCTGTCTTACCCTCTGAAGACGACTCTTCAGAGTCTTGGGTACGATTGGTCTGTCCAATCATTGAATTTTTCAACGGCAACTTTTCAGATGCAACATGGATTTGAGCAACCTCTTCCTTTGTGAAGAATGAAGGTGCAGTCCAAATATAATTTTCTAATATCATAATTAACTCCCAGCCATGAACTTTCTCCAATCGATTGTGTTCTTAATCGTTTGGTGTCTCCAAGTAATGTTTTGCATACATTCTTTAAGAAAATCTATAGTTATTTTCAATAGTTCTTGTCGTGCTTTTAGTTGTGCTAGATCGGGGTCTGCATTATAGAAGTAGTGCATATCTGCTTTCATAACAGACACACCATCTAATGGGTCGTGTGGCCAACCTAGTTCATTAATCCTATCTGAGTCCATCTTACCGTTGTACCACAACCACTTATCTTTCAACAATAGGTTATACTTATATTCGTAAGTTTTTGCAAGGATTAGTTTACTGGTAAGTAAATCTTGGTATTTTGCGTGGAGTTTAGGGACTTCTAGAGATGCAGTATCTAATTCGATATCGTCTATCTCACAATCTTTCGTCCACTCAATTTTCAATTCATCTAAGTTCATACTATAATTATATCACGAAAAGGGGTTTTTAACTAGTGGATTCTATGTCGTAGTATGTGAATCTAAAGGTTACAGTACATGTGACTGCCTCCCCTGACTCACCTGACTTGAGTTCCATGCCACTAAGTGCAGTTGGGAAACAGTCATAGAACCTGAAGTATTTGTTGGGTATATTTTTGTTAGTGTTTGTTACTAGTGTAATCTGACTGTACTGGTTAAGGTCATTGTCTATTGAGGCAAGGACACCTCTAGTTGATTTAGAATCAGTCCACTTACTAAAGTCACCTGAGTCGTGTATAGGAACAATTGCACCAATCCAATCATAGACTTCTTTGAAGTTCTCTAAGTCTTCATCGACTAGGAATGTCACTTCAAGGTTATCGAAGGTTACTTTGTCGCCTGGGAAAAATGCATCAAGACCAACACCAGCACCAAACTCCACTTCTGTAAAGGACAGGCCAGGAATGTTTACCGACTGTACAAAGTACTCGACTGTTGGAAGCTTATCAATAATAAGTTTAAAATTATTCTTATTGAGAGTTGATTTGTTAATGCTAGCCATGTATTCTTGTTATCCTTTTAGTAGAAGAGGTATCGAAGTAATCATTATCTCTATACTCTCTCGTTACTGTGTTCTCACATAGATATCCATCTTGGATATATGTCGTTACGGTCTTCCTAGAGATAACATCCGTTGTTTCCTCACCTTGTGGAAACGTTTCTGCTTCCCATGGCCCCTCTAGAACCTTCACTGTTTTTTTGTATTCACTCATAATATTCTCCGTATACCTATATTTAGGTAAATAAAATGGGGGTTTCCCCCCAAATCGTTACTTTTCAGTAACAAACTCATTTAGTTGTCTTGCAACTAGAATGATTTCATCTCCCATAATCTCTCTCAATGGTAAGGGTTTCTTCTCATTGGGATTGTTATCATTGTGTAGATAAACAGCATCGACTTCTCTCTGATAATTATCAGTAAGAATTCCTTGTGCTTGGGATAGTAGATCGGCTCGGATTTCGAACCCTGATTTTGTGGACATAATAGTCTCCTGTGTGTATGTAAGATTATTCTTACACTAGTATTTAGACAAACAAAAAAGACTTGACAATGACCCTCATTTTTTGGTATACTATGTATATAATGAGGAAATCAGGTATGAAAAAAATAAAAAAACTTGGACTATTGGATAAGGACTTTCTACAAGGATTGTCATTGTTTCTATTTGCACTTATAACTAGTGGTGTTTCATGAAAAAACAAACTATAATTTTTGATGTTGATGGTACTATTGCTGATGTAGAGCATAGGAGACATCACGTTACCCAACAACCTACCGACTGGAAATCATTCAAAGAACAGACTAGATTTGACACTCCTGTACAATGGGTGTGTGACCTTGCAAAGAAACACAT
>Ga0209090_10000547_pt1 | contig 23629 bp, 11 predicted proteins | sample ArcticOcean_MG_C_9_FD_187432 | JGI IMG/M metagenome (GOLD analysis project Ga0209090, IMG submission 187432) | Marine microbial communities from western Arctic Ocean - ArcticOcean_MG_CB2_152 (SPAdes) (version 2) | ecosystem: Environmental > Aquatic > Marine > Oceanic | place: Arctic Ocean... | reverse complement strand
AGGTTTGGGATTCAGAGATCTGGTCTACAGGAGTAATTATCGATTCGGATACCACTTCGATTTCGGATTGAATCTGTTCTTTAGGCGCCTGGGATGTGGTGGTAAAGATTTGGTCGGAAGGAGGTGCATTTGGACGGCGTGATTGAGCTTCATCGACCAGAGATTGAGTTTCGAAAACATGTTCAGACACGCCATCCCCTTCAAGCCCGTCTTGCCAAGAATCGGTATTGGCATTGACTTTCTTCCGACGTGTCAATGATGCGAGAATCAACAAAGTCGCCAACAGTAATCCAATCTGCGCCAAAGGATTGGCTTCATCGCCGATCAAAGTGGCACCGACTTGTTCGATTGTAGTTCGTTCAGGTTGTGCAACCTCGACGGTCATCGTCGATTGACCCGGTCGTTCAGGATTTTCATCCCATGCCATCGCTTTAACACGAACAGTCCCTGCCTTTCGGAACATATGAGTCACGGTAGAACCAACCAAGTCAGCATCGTTGTCTTTGATTCCATCTCCGTTACTATCGATGGTGATATCCAAGTCCCATACGATGGTTAGCCCTTCCAAATCATTGAGTGAATCGATGGTCTGGTCAGCATTGAGAACACAGTCTCGGTAAGCAATACAATCAATGTCCTTCAAACGAACAATTGGCGGCATATTGAGAACTTCAACAGTGAGGACCTCACTTGATTGTGCACCATCATCGTCAGTGACGTGATAGATGATGGTATGAGAACCACTTCTGTTCCAAGAATATTCAAGAACATCACCTCTGACATCGCAATCATCATCTGCTCCTCCAAGGTCATCACTGTCCCTTCCAGGGTCGATATCCCAACATTTGACTAAGGTGTCAATATCACTTTGGGTGTCGGTAGAATTACCTTCAATCGTGATGCTTTGGCCTTCGGCAATCGGCAAGAGTGAGACCAAGGGTTGGATGACTGGAGGTATATTTCGAATGTTGATCCATCGCTCTTCAACAAGACTGGCTTCACCATCCGAATCACTCACTTCCAAACGAATTGTATGAAGGCCAGCAGTATCCCAGTGCATAGGGAAGGTGGAGGTTCGTCCAGGAAACGAATACATCAGCGAAGGTTGTTGACCATCGGGCCACCAAGTGTGAGTTAGGCCTTCCAAGTCATCAACTGAATCAAGAGCTTGCCCTTTGACAACAATATGTTCATCTTCATCCAATTGCCATATCTTCTGTTCATCACTTTCGATAAATACATTGTCTTTCTGTAAAGCAATGGACGCACTGTGTGGTGCGATGTTGGTGAAAAGAACCTCAAATATAGCGGCGGTTGTTTCTGAATCATCATCGGTAGCAACCGCGGTAAATGTGTGCCGACCTTCAGTTGGCGCTGTCGTGGTACACACACGTGTATAGTAGCCTTCTTTGCACAAGGCATCAGGCCAATGAACATCGACAACACCAGGCCAAATCTCTTCTGAATCTGAATCATTGGCAAATGCATAGAGGGTGATTGGGTGCTCAACTTTCGCTTCACTGCGAGCGCTGATAATTTCGATTTGAGGGCGCCTGTTTTCAATCGTGACCATCATGGTTGCTATCTGTTCATCACGTTCTTCGTCAATGACGGTTACTTCTACGGGATAGTCGCCATCATCAGTCCATGTCCAATTGACCAGGCATGACGATGAGGAAATCGTTTGCCACGCCCAATTCCGAGACCCATCATCGTACGGGATTTTGAATGAACAAGAAACATCGCCCCCGTCCTCATCAAAACTCCCATCGGCTCGAAGTTGAATTTTTTCAAGGGTAAGTGCTGAAGCATTGATGAGTTGAGGTGTTGGAAGACGTCCAACGAACATCGTGATTTCGGCATTGTCGTTACTTGCATTCGCATCGGCAGAATTGACTTCATCAGGGTCTGCCTGCCACGAAACAGGAACCATGCCAATCGCTTGGTCGCTTGGAACAGCCCAGGTGAAATTGACTTTATGTGCTTCATATGTGGCAAGTGAAGGAAGTGGGTGGGTTGATATTTGTCCATCTGGATGTGTGATTGTCATGGTCGTTGGAGTGCTTGAAGTGATTCCTCTGTTTTGAACAGCCACTTCGACCAATAACTCGTCACCCGGTAAAATATTCCAGCCTGACAATGAATTGAGTTCCGTTACCACACCACTTCGGTTCCGTAAGACTTTAGCGAATTTGTCGCTTGAAATCAAGTCTAATCCAACCAGATATTCATCTAACGTCAACGTTGTTGAACCAACTGCATTACCAAATGAAGAAGAAGCGGAAGGCTGAACTCTTGCCACAATCCCATGACTCGCCCAATCGAGTGCGGAACTGGAAGAGTCCCTTGCATCCCCCATGTCGATAACAGCGTAGCCACTTCCGTTGCTTGCTGTGGTCACCAAGGTGACGCTGTTCATGGCTTCATGATGAAGTTCTAGAGGTATGCCTGAAGTTGTTGAGAAACAATTTGAAGAGGCATTTACCCAAACAGCCATTGGAGTATTAAGTGCAGTGATATCTGCTTCTAAATCAACAACAAGACATTCATCCCGAGTCCCAGGGTGGTTATACTGGTCAACTCCCACCGAATCCAGTGGCATGTATCGTTTGAGACGGAAATCGATCACCAATCCAATTTCATCCTCGGTATGAAGCCAAGCAAAATTCCGAGCTTCTGGACAATACCAACGATAGCCACTTTGGTCACCGTTACTGTTGATGGATGTCAACTCATACGATGCATTACAACCACCGTAACCAATCGTTTGCCCGAAACTGTTGCGAGGTTTACCAATGTTGGTCACCTCCCATGTTGTGCTGTTGGTATCGCTGGATGGAGCCGGAAATGGAGTGATATACTCACTCGAACCAGACCAGGAAGCAGATGAGGTTGTGGTTGTAGTCCATTGCTCATTGGCCCGTAGAGGGAAATCATAGACTTCATTCACAGGACTGTAGGTGTTTGAAATCGTAATGTCACCGAGTACTTCTGATAGGCTTGAGAGTCCAAAAGGGACAAAGAGAATGTACAATTGTAAATCGCTTCGCATCAAAGATAAATCGCTGACACGGAGGTGTTCAGTTTGCTCAAAAGTAATGTAGACATTGCCGCTGTAACCATCGAGTGAAACTCCTGATTTGTCAAAGTTGGCAGTTGTGCTTAACGTATAGGAAAGAACCGACATGTTGTCGACTGTACGTTCGGTGATGGCCGTAACTTCAGCATTCGTATCCCCATAGATTTCACCAACTGTAGCTGAAACGCCTGAATCAGTGACTAATTTTGTCGGATCAAATGTTCCTGAATAGACCCATTTATCGCCTATTTTCCAGGTTGGGACATCACTGACTCCAGGGTCTTCCGATGTCAATTGAATGAGAGGGGCATCCGCCAAAGTTGGGATGGAAACCATCGGCTGTATCGAAGCAAAACTCAATAACAGAACCAGCATCAAAGGAGATACAAGTCGAATCGAGCCTTTGCCCATGGTTGGCCACGTTCGCAATAGAACATCAACGCTTCTCTTGCCGTATGCGGCAAAATCAAAGAAGGTCAGCGAGTTCGTCCTTGATGATTTCAACAGCTTCAAGGATTTCGTCCTTATGACGGGCACCGGTGATGACCATCTTTCCACTTCCGAAAATCAAACAAACAACCTTTGGATAATCGAGTCGGTAAATCAAACCAGGGAATTGCTCAGGTTCGTACTCCACCTTGTCGAAAGGTAAGTGGAAGGTGAGATTGTTGAGGTTGAGTTTACGGGGTACTCCAGCTTGGGGTTCGTTTGTGAACTTGTCCTTGCCGTCATAATCTTCAGGATAGTGAAGAGCGTAGGTAGCAACCATGTTTTGAACTTCGATTTCGACTTGGTCAAGGTCCCAAGTTTCGATACCAGCAGCACGTAGGTCATCGATCATTCGTGAGATTCCAGTGTGAATGTTTGCTTCGTTCTTTCCACCGGTGCACACAGCGCGACCAGAGCGGAACATAAGGATGGCAAGTTTTGGGTCTTTGACACGGTAAACAACACCAGGGAATTGTTCAGGTTCGTATTCACAATTCAGCTGGATTGCGATATCCGGCAAATCTAGTTCCTCTGCGACTCGAGTGCTCGCAACGACGTTTACTACAGTTAGGCGTTCTTCATCAGTTGTCATACCCGGGCCATATATAACGACTATATAAAAAGAAGGCAGACGCCGTAGCCCTTCTTCTCTCCAAAAAGAGATGGCTGCGGCTATGCGTTTGGTTTCGTAGCCCATAATGGCAAATTTTCGGATTCATCAATGGATAAGCCGACGTCACCAAATTTAGAAATGAGTGTCCTACCACCCGCCAATTCAATGGCTTCACTGGTTTGTTTTGGGTTGGTTGTCAATGCAACCATACAGCCCCCTCCGCCACCACCTGTGAGTTTTGCACCCAATGCAGTTGGGGCAGCAGCGCGAATCAAGTTTTCTAATTCTGGACAGGATACCCCGAGGCCTTGTAACATGATTTGATTTTCAGTCATCGCTCTTCCGACTGCTGCATAATCTCCTTCTCTCAATGATTGGATGCCACGGCGAGCAATCAAGCCAATGGTTTCAATCTCTTTCATTCGTTCTGGATGTGCCTCAATCGTAGCAGCCACTTTGGCGACTTGCTGAGCCGTCGGTGCATGTATACCCGTATTGCCGATGACCAAGAAGACCTCTTTCGTCGGTTTTGGCAGACTGATTGAATGTAAATGCCAAGTTCGCTCACCTTCTGGAGTTTTAAGTCGGCGAGTGTAGAGGAATTCATCCTTCGGTTCGAGTGAATCGGAAAGCAAAACGATGCCTCCATGTGCGCATGTTGATGCATCCATCGGAGATGCTCTACCGCCTTGAGCAATCGCTTCGACAGCATGGGCGAGTAAGGCACATTCATCCAGATTAACTACGCTTTCATCGCTGACATAATGAAGAGCGTTTCCAGCCTCACCTTTTCGATGAGCATTGAGTTCTTGGTCTTCAATCGAATACAAATTCTCTTGCTCAAATTGGCTTGAATAACCTTCAGCCCAAGAATCGATTTGCTGGGGTTGTTCCACGGTGTTGAACCATCTACCACGTGCAATTCTCAACGCTGCACTTGCGGCAACAGAAAGGGCGGCTGAAGACCCCAGGCCCGAGGCTGGGGGAATATCTCCCTTGATTCGAATTTTGAGGTTCGGCGCACCTTGTTGTGGCTGCCATAATCGATTTCGGAGGGCTTGGACATGCGGATGTCGCTTTGGGTCGAATTTCATTCCATCGATTTTCCAAGATTCGCTGCTCGAGCCCAATGTCTCAAGAGATACCGAAATACGCTGTTCGATAGCAACTGCAACCGCAGGTTGTCCGTAGACTACAGCATGCTCTCCAAAGAGAATGCATTTTCCCGGAGCGCTCGCTGTTACTCGTCCCATTCAATCCCCCTTGTCTTCACGAGCACCCCTCGCTTCATATCCCTTGTTCTCAGTCGGTTGTCTTTGAGAGTGAATTGTCGGTGCATTGAAGGTTTGAACTCGTCTGCCATTGACTGCGGGAATCTTTTCGAGGAGTTGATATGAGATGGAACACCCCTTGACAATGACATACGGGCCCTTTTCCGGATGGCTCATTCTCCTCCTCCTTGGAAGCATTTCAGGCTCCTTTTTCATCTATCAGGTTGTCAAGGCAACTCGATTGGTCCTCAAGGGATCTCCTGACAATCGTTTCGATAACTGGGGGGCGAGAATAAAAGAGGTTCTCACCGGTTGGCTCGGCCAGAAAAAAGTCCTCAAAGACCGTGTTGCAGGTAGTATTCACGTCCTCATGTTTTGGGGATTCTTGATGCTTTCAACCGATATGTTCGACTTGGCTACAGCGAATTGGTTTTCACATAATATCCTACCAGCCATCGTCCGAGGTCCTTGGAATCTCATCGTAGAAACCGGCTACACCATCGCACTCATCGGCTGTGTTGCCGCATTGCTTCGGCGCGTTGTCTTTACTCCTGAAAAACTCAAAGGCAAATCTCAGCTTGAAGGTAATTTCATTCTTCTCCTGATCATGACCATCACCGTTACAGCGTTCTTTGTCGAAGCAGGTGAATCCACGGTATCTTCGACCTGGGAGCCGATTGGCTCATGGGTTGCTTCGACCATTGTACCAAGCACGACATTGGTCGTCGGCGCTTATTGGATGCACATGCTCGCAATTTCCACTTTCCTGTTCTTGATTCCTCTGTCAAAGCATATGCACTTGGTGATGGCGTTCCCGAATGTCTTCTTCCATGATATGCGCCCTATGGGGGCTATGGAGCCGCTTGCCCGAGGTGAGAATGGACTTGCAGTGCCGCTTGACGACCTTGATATCGAATCGTTTGGAACGGTGAACTACACCGATTTGACTTGGCGAAACCTGATTGATGGCTGGGCTTGCACTTCATGTGCACGTTGTCAAGACGTTTGCCCTGCTGTTGCATCTGGAAAGTCTCTGAACCCAATGCAAATCATCCATGATGTCCGACATTATGCAAATGAAAACGCAAGCACCTTACTCGCAGGAGAAACTCCTGCACAGGATATGATTGCTCGCTTCGGTGAAGAAGCAATTTGGGCGTGTACTACCTGCCATGCTTGTGTTGAGGCGTGTCCGATTTACATCGACCATGTTCCAAAATTGACCGACGCTCGACGCCATTTGATGATGGAGCGCATGGAATTTGATGAATCGGTTGAAGATACTATAGCGCCCCTTATGGCCACTATCGAGAATCTTGAATCGGATTCAAACCCCTATGGATTACCTGCTCATGAGCGCGGTGATTGGGCTGCTGGTCTTGATGTCAAAGTTGCAGAACCGGCAGAATACATTTACTTTGCAGGCTGCGCAGCCTCTTTCGATGAACGAAACAAGAAAGTGGCACGTGATACAATCAGTATCATGAAAGAGGCTGGCCTTGATGTTGGAATACTCGGGATGCAAGAAGGTTGCAGTGGCGACTCAGCCCGACGTGCAGGAAACGAATACCTCTTCCAGATGCTTGCAGAAACGAATTTGTCGACGTTTAAGGAAATTGGCGTTAAGAAAATTGTGGCCTCTTGCCCTCACTGTTTCCATACCCTTGGAAAAGAGTACAAAGATTATGGTGGTGAAGACATCGAAGTTATGCACCATTCACAACTCATCAGTCACTTGCAAAACGAAGGCAAGTTACCCGAACCAAAACACGACGGTACAGTGACCTATCACGACCCATGCTATCTTGGGCGAATCGGTGGCGAAGTCGATGCACCTCGTGATGCAATTGGCGGTGTCGATGTCGAAGTTGGGCGTCATGGCAAGGACTCATTCTGTTGCGGTGCCGGTGGAGCGCAAATGTGGATGGAAGAACAGGTCGATGAAGGCTATGACCGTGTCAATGTCATCCGCTCAAAGGAACTGGCAGAAACCGGTGCTGACACCGTTGCAGTTGGATGTCCATTCTGTTCAACGATGGTGACCGATGGATTGAGTGCGATTGGTTCTGATATGGAAGTCAAAGATATCGCAGAAATAGTCTGGGAGCAAATCAAAGCCAACGATGCAGCGATCGAAGCAAAGAAATCTGAAGTTGAAACGGTCGAAGCCTGAGCAACCGATGAGGTGGCACAGTGGTAGCACAGCTTTCTCAAAGTAGTTTGCTCGCTTGGTATGCCGAAACGAAGCGAGATTTACCTTGGCGTCATACCAATGATGGTTGGAAAGTACTACTGTCAGAAATCCTACTGCAACAGACTCAAGTCAGCCGAGGCATTGGTTATTGGCTCAAATTAGTCGAACGTTTTCCAACTCCACAATCGATGGCTGAAGCAGAGGTCGATGAGGTGCTTCACCTCTGGCAAGGTGCGGGATACTACAGTCGTGCCCGAAGACTGCATTCTTTGTCACGCCAAGTGTGTCTCCCTTTGAGCGAAGGTGGCTACGATGGAGTCTTGCCAACGACATCTACACAACTTCTCCTGTTGCCTGGAATTGGACCTTACACAGCAGCAGCAGTTGCGAGCATCGCTTTTGGTGAACCTGTGGCTTGCGTCGATGGTAATATTCGACGTGTAATGGCGCGCCAAACGAAAACTGCAAATCCTTCTGTAAAGGAAGTTGAGCATTGGGCGAAACGGAATCTATTCAAAGCCGATGCGGGAGATTGGAATCAATCTTTGATGGAATTGGGTGCGACGGTATGTACGCCAAAACGACCGAAGTGTGACGACTGTCCGATTGTCCTAAGTTGCTCAGGAAAAAACGATGCCTTATCCTATCCACAACCAAAAACGACCAGAAGGAAACGACTTGACCTCATGTGTGAACTTCGCTACGATGCTTCGGGCCTACCTCTCCTTGTCCAAAGAGGAGAGAATGGAATTCTTGCAGGGCTTTGGGGTCCAAGAATGGCAGAGCAGATTGAAGTTGATTCATTGAGGTTCATCGGCGAAGTCAAGCATATTCTTTCTCACAGGGATATTTTTGTCCAAGTTTGGCTTGGCACATGTCAGCAAGGACTGGACCCAGAAACACTTGCTCTTTCATCATTGGACCGGAAAGTACTCGCACTCGGTAGCCGACAATAATACGAATCTCATTGTCAGCATCAATTGACTGATACACTGCTTTGACCGTTTCAATCATTCGATTGAACCGAAACCTTTGCTTTCAAGTCATATTCGAAGGAGGCAAGTGCAACGACCAAACCGAGAAACAAAAGATATTCTGCCGGAGCTGCATAGTCAATCGCTGGTTGAAGTGTATTCAGCATAAGCGCCAACGAGTTGTCATTATTGAACTCGTCTCGATGTGTGGCAATGAACGTCACTAATGCTGCATTCATCACAACAAAGCCAAACGCAGCAATACCCAATCCAATACGGCGAAGTTTCCTACTAACTGTTTCAGTCGTCTCAAAAAGGAGATGGGTCGAAGCGCACCAACTTAATCCACCACCAAAGACCAGTATGGCAACGACACAATGCAACAACAGAGCATCATACATATTGGCAAAAGCCAAGACAAATAATGCCACTCCTGTTGTTATTCCTGACACAAAGGCGAAGCGTGATGTTTTTGATTTCGTAGAGGATTTAAAGAGCAGTTGAAAGCGGTATGAAATGATGCAAATAATTACTCCATTCACGGCAAGTCCTGTGGTGAAAATCAATCGTTCAAGTCCGGGAAAATCGGATTCTGAAATGAAAAACGGTACTGCACGAGCATTACCACTCAAGACATGAATCGACATTGAAAAGACAACAGTGAGCAACGGTAAGAGCCAACCGATTCTTGCAAGAACATGGTCGGCTATTTCGAAACCTGCGATTTCAATGCCCTTTTCGCCCTCAAAATTCATTCCAAAAAAGCCTCCACAGTGTCTTGGATACAGACTTCAAAGGATTCCCATTCGATTCCTAAAATCTCTGTTGCCTTTCTCGACGACAAGTTTGAATCACCTTGGAAGTATCCCTTTACCGCTTTTCTTGTCATTCGGCGTTCCGCTCCGAACAGGCCCATGAACCAATCTTGGAACACGACAATGAACATCAACGAACGTGGAATCGCATGACGGGGAGATTTTGTGTCGGGGTATTGTTCACGTATTGCTCGACATACATCTGCAATCGTCTTATTTTTGTGCGGTGCAACAATGAATCGCCCTTTTGCTTCGTCGATTTCATACGCTCGGCGGTGAGCACGTGCTACATCACGCACATGAACAACGGGAATTGGAATTTTTGGAGCAAATGGGAATTTACCATTCATTGCCTCAGGGAAATAATCAACGCTGGGTGTTGGTTTGACAAAGCCACCACCAAGAACAGCACCGGGGTTAATGACGCGTAAATCAAGACCATGTTGTTCCGCTAATTCCCAAGCGAGTTTTTCGGACTCCATCTTAGCAACCGTATAGGGGGATGTCCGTAGAGTCTGCCAATCTTCTTCAGTTTTTTCACGGCCTTTTGGATGGAACCCAACTGCCGCAACACTTGAGGTGTAAATGACCCGTGGAATATTTGCACTTTTGGCCGCTGTAAGCAAATGTGTTGTACCTTTAGTGGCAGTATCGATGATCATCTGAGCATCGTTTGAATTTGAATAGACGGTTGCTGTATGAAATAAAGCATCGCAACCGATGATTTTTTCTGTCCATCCATCAGCATCTAATACATCACCTTCAACAATCTTAAGTCGATGCTCACAACCTAAATCAATCGCATGCTGTCGAACATGGTCAACCTTCTGAGGGTCGGAGAGATTCCGAACAGAGCCAATGACTTTGTAGCCATGTTCAAGCAAGTCTCGCACGATATGATTGCCAATATGTCCATTGACGCCGGTGACAAAAATAGTCTTTGAGACACCCTCAGTACCTTCTACCATGCTCTACCCACATGGTAATATGACTTAACCTTCAAGTGAGGCTGTTCACACCACTGGTTGAATCCCATGCCAATTCGACTGCACGATACCCGAAGGAGAGACAAAGTCGAATTTTCGACGATGGAGCCTGGGAAAGTGTCGATGTATGTATGTGGTGTGACTGTTTACGACCGTTGCCATTTAGGTCATGCTCGTTGCTACCTCGCTTTTGATTTGATTCACCGTTGGCTTGAATCATCTGGCTTTGATGTTCATTATGTTCAAAACTTCACCGATATTGACGACAAAATTATCCAGCGAGCAAAGGAGTTGGACGTAGACTGGAAGACTTTGGTCGATGAAAACATTGCAACCTATTACGAAGATATGGATGCACTCAATATACTTCGAGCAGATGATTATCCACGGTGTACCGAATACGTCGATGACATGATTCGAATCACACAAGACCTCATCGACAAAGGCCATGCCTACCAAACGGTTGAAGGGGTCTATTTCCATATTGATTCTGCACCTGAAAAATACGGTGCCCTCACTGGGCAGAACATCGAAGCGGTTCGTTCAGGTGCTGGAGGTCGCGTTGGGGATACGGGTTCAGCAAAGAAGGACCACAAGGATTTCGCACTTTGGAAGGCAGCCAAACCCGGTGAGCCAACTTGGGATTCTCCTTGGGGGCCGGGCCGGCCAGGTTGGCACATCGAATGTACCGCTATGTCGATGGATTACTTCGGTGCCCAATTCGATATTCACGGTGGCGGCCATGACTTGCGATTCCCTCACCATGAAGCAGAAATCTTCCAAGGCGAATGCCATACTGGATGCAGCCCAGTTGTTCATCATTGGTTGCACAACGGTTTTGTCAACATCGATGGCGAGAAAATGAGCAAATCACTCGGGAATTTTTGGACCATACAAGAGATTCTTGAAAAAGTCGATGCAATGGTTCTTCGTTTCTCATTGATCAATGCCCATTATCGCTCTCCAATTGACATGAATGAAACGATTCTCAAAGATGCTGAACGAAACTACAATCGTTTACTTGCCACCTATGTTCGGGCCTTGAAAATCACGGTTATACAGACTTCGGTAGTTGATTTACCACAAGCCGACATCACCAGCCAACAACCTCTTTCACGTTCTTTGGGGATGCTTGAGAAGATGGCTGAAGGCTTTGCTCAAGCAATGGATGATGATTTCAACAGTCGTGAAGCAATCGCTAAGGTCTTAGGTGCAGTTCGGGAAATCGGTAAAATGCTTGACAGTGGAATGGACCAAGCCGACAGTCATGCATTTGCTCGTTATGCTGTCGAATGGCTTGAGGAAACTGCTGGAACCGTTCTTGGCGTTCTACCTTCGCGTGAGATGGCACTTGCTGAACCTGAAGAAGACCCACGTCGAGCACAAGTTGCTGATGAGGTAGACGCGCTCTTGGTCGCTCGGAGTGAGGCTCGAGATACCAAAGATTGGTCAAAGGCTGATGAAATTCGTGACCAACTCAAAGCAATGGGTGTCGTGGTGACTGATACGTCCGATGGACCTTCATGGGCCCTCGAATGAATCACTCTTTTTTATCTGTATTCGAAGGGCTACTTTTCATCGGCGGTGGAGCTGGAATAAACCCTACCTCGTTCCCATCAAGTTGAGTCGCTTCGTCCAATGCATCATCGTCCCACATCTTTTCAATGAAGGCATCTTTCGAATTCAAATTGAGTTCATCACCTTTGCTTTTCGATGCGAATAATAATCCCGCAGCCAACACGATAATGATTCCAATGAGTAGGTATGTTGCGCTGTTTTTCGTGCTGTCTGAAGAACTTGAATCTGAATCACTGATGCCTTGTTCTTTATCGATACATTCTCCCGAAAAAGTATACGTGAGAGAAGGACAATCAATATCTGTGTCGTCTGTTGTATCAGTACCGCCAGTTGTATCTGTACCGCCAGTTGTATCTGTACCGCCAGTAGTATCAGTGCCTCCAGTGTTGTCATTGCCACCAGTGTTGTCAGTGCCTCCAGTGTTGTCATTACCACCAGTGTTGGATGGGTCTGTAGTCAAGTCAACATTGACACCGGTTCGGTCACCATCAGCATCCATAGGGATGTCGTAGAATGCATAGAGTTTGGAAAGGTCGATATGCGTATTCGCCCATGAAGAGCGGTTGATGACATCGAAGTAGCGCTCATCACCTGTCGTGAAGATTGGGTCAACGGTCATGGTCTTCAGTTGTGAAACTCCATTGTTTGCAGAGTTCTTGCCGTCGAATTCAGAATCAAGATAGGCTTGGACTTGAGCATCAGTCTCCCATGCAACAGGAACATCATTTTCTTCAGGTACAGACCAGTGTTCTCGGATATCGGAGACATCGTTTCGCATAGCCATGGCCATACCAGCTTCAATCTCGGCCCAAGTTTGTGAACCATCAACCACAGTTGAGGAAGTGATGTCAAGTGCCTTTGAAACACCACCACCATTGATTGGTTCCCAGTCATCACCCTTGAGTGCAGTCATGATATCTTGGTCACCAAACAGTGCCTTTCCATTCACGACTGTGAGACGAACATCTGCATCGATTGACTCAATGAGATTTCGATATGGGTCGTCGTGGAAGGTATCCATGACCACGAGGTCTGCGACCATTCCCGCTTTAATTTGCCCAACATGGTCTTGCCATTCTGCAGCGGCTGCAGGGTTTGTTGTTACCATTTCCACCATTTGATAATTGGTGAAATACGAGCCCATGACTTCGCTGTTCCAGAGGTCTGCAACCTTGAGTTCGTGCATATTGTTCTTGGAACCACTTGGACCCCAATCAGGGGCTAAAGAGATTTTGACACCTGCGTTATCAGCTGCACGTACATCGGTTGTGTTACCATACAACAGTAAGTTCGAGAGTGGTGACCATACCAAATTGGAGCCAACAGCACCCATGGATTGGAATTGTGAGGGTGTAAGTGCCGTACCGTGAATCACGACAGTAGGTTCAGCGAGAAGACCCTTACTTTTGAGTAAATCAAACTCATCTCTACTGGTCTGATCGACACCTTCTGACATGTGAATAAACCATGCTTCAATGTCACCATCATTGAAATCAGCAATCTTACCATTGGAGTTGTAACTTGATTCGTACCAACTGCATACAGCGCATGTTACGGTGTTGTCTTTTCCAAAGTTCCACAATTCGACGTTACGTGAAAGAGTGCTGTCCCAAGCGTCGTTGCCTGAAGGTGAGCCTTGAACTGCTGTAACGCCACCAGCGATTGCTTGAACTTCAGCATACTTCATTTGTTCGGTAGCCATACCCCAGCGTTTGTTATCCTGGACGTTGTTTTTCATCCAAGTGATGCTAGGTCCGTAATCGTAGTTATCGCCCCATTGTCCGCGATTGGAGTAACCGCCTTCGGCTGATTTTTGAGACTCAGAGAGGTGGACTTCAAAATCCCACAATGGAATGTGATTGTAATGCATGTGATTATGCAAGTCAATCAAACCAGGATAAATGGTTCCATTGGTTTCAATGACAGGAGCATTTGTTAAATCTGCGGTAAGTGGGACAGTAGAACTGGATGACCAAACGGCATCGATTTTACCATCTCGTACCAACACATTACCTTGGTTGATGACGCTGTTTTCGCCTTCCATAGTAACGACTCTACCTTTGAGAATGAAAGCATCGGATGATGAGGTGTCAGCCACTTTGTAGCACTTGACCATGTTGAGGGCGACGCTTGAATCAGGGTCGTTTGGACCCCAGCCTGGTGTTGGCGTTACTTGAACCAAGTCACCAGTAGAATCTTCAACAATTGAATTTCCATAATATCCTAATTCTTCAGGAATTGTTATTGAATCGGCCACAGCACCAGACGTATCAACGACCGACACAGTTTCGCTTTCCCAGTAATTCAGTATAATATCAGAATCTGCACTGAAAATTACAATACGGCTATCTGCATCGATGACGGTGTTCCATGCAAGTTGGCAAGGAGGGCTGCCTGAGGTGGTGCTCAATTTCCAATCTGAAACGTTAACTGGCGTTGAACCAGTGTTCCATAATTCGATGAATTGGTCAGAATATGTGCCGTAATCACCATCGCTATTCCAGTCTACTGCACCGTAGACATTGGATGATGTAGCGTTTGATACCAATCTATTTGGGCTTCGAAAAAGTTCTGAAACTTCAATTGCAGAATCTCGTGCACTGACTTCAGAAACTTCACTCATTTCATAAGGTGCTGGGGTCGTTGGGGCAAGCGGTGCAAGAAACAAAACTAAAATGAGGAGCGTGGTTAATTGTGACAGGCGCATGTTTTGGCGTTTGGTAGCAAGCACATGAAGGCGTCGCTTGAGCAACCACAAGCGGACAGGTTGAAGTAGCGCCGATTTTGAAACGATTTCATGGCCTCCGTAGAGATACATGAACCTGAATTTTCAGACATCATTGACAATAATTCCATCGTCCTTCTTGACTTTTGGGCAGAATGGTGCGGTCCATGCAAAGCCTATGGCCCAGTTTATGAACGAGTTTCTGAAGAATTCCCTGATGTTATCTTTGGAAAAATCGATACCGAAGCAGAATCTCAACTTGCTAAATCGTTCGATATCCGTTCGATTCCAACGACGATTGCATTCAAAGATGGAATCGGTGTCTTCATGCAGCCAGGTGCTCTCCCCGAAGACGCTCTACGAGATTTAATCACCACACTTATTGACTTGGATATGGTTGAAGTTCGGGCTGAACTTGAAATCCGTAACGCGGCTGAGCAAGAAAATCAAGAAGAGGAAAAAGAGATAGAAGACAAAGAAGAGAAAGAAGAGAAAGAAGAGAAAGAAGAGAAAGAAGAGAAAGAAGACAAAGAAGAGAAAGAAGAGAAAGAAGACAAAGAAGAGAAAGAAGACAAAGAATGAACTTTATTCAACGACCAAACAGCCGGTGTGTTCAAAAAACACCTCCGGCCCCCTCGACACATGAACTTCCGACCCTGGCTCATTTTGTTCGTCATGATGACCACCAGTTTATCTGGGTGTTTTGGTGAGCAAAAGATAGATGATGGCGGTGTAACTGCTCCATATGACTTCTATCCTGAGCCTTGGGAGCGAAGTGAAATGCAATACGTCGAGACCGATATTTATTCTCGGGTCAGTTACAACGGCTCCTATGGAATCGCCGCTGCTCAATCCATCTTTGTCCCAGTGCCTTCGATTACTGCTGCTGACGGCGGTTCCGGTGTCACCGGTGGCGCTGAAGTCCATCTCGGATTATGGTTGCCTGTGATTGAAGGGTGTGATTGGACTTCAGCGAACCTTACTGCTGAATGCCAAGTCCCAGTGATTTCGGAAGTCGGGCCATACTACGACGATGGCGATGTTGATGCACTTACACCTGCGGACCGCCTTGGGAAATTTCTGATTGAAAATTACGTTCCTCATGGCTATGCGGTCGCCCAAGTTTCAGTGTTTGGAACTGGAGAATCAAACCATTGCATGGATTTGATGGGCACCGATGAACAACGTGGAGTCGATGCAGCCGTCACCTGGCTTGGCACTCAACCTTGGTCAAATGGAAAGGTGGGAATGATTGGTAAATCCTATGATGGTTCAACCCCTTGGCAGGCTGCAACTTTTGGTAATCCTCATCTGGCAACCATTGTTCCAATGTCTGGACTGATTGGTGTCCACGAATTGATGTGGCGAAACGGAAGTATGGAAGCACGTGGCATGATTATGCACAACGGCGTCTATGGCTCGTTTGGCGTTGATGGTGATACTGAAGATGCAGAAAATCTCTGTGAAGGTTATCTCGAAGGCTATGTCAATGGACCTGCAGCCTACCTCTCCGGTGGCATGGTTGATTATGCTGGAAATACCTATTGGACCGAACGTTCATTCCTCGACCGTGTTGTTGAGAATTACAACGGTTCAGTGTATATTATCCAAGGTATGCAAGACTGGAACGTCGACCCTCACATGGCGTTCCCAACTCACCAAATTGTCGAGGCAGCAGGAATCGAAACCAAGACACTTGCAGGTCAATGGAATCACAATTATCCTGATCGTCAAGACCACGCAGATTTACCTGCTGGTGAAGGTGCGGAAGCATTCCCCTACACTCAACGATGGGACTGGGCCGATGAGATGCTGTATTGGTTTGACTGGTATCTCAAAGGAGACGGACGCGCTCCAGCACTTGGTGTTGAAATCCAGGATAACCGAGGCGGCTGGAGATTTGAATCAACCTATCCAGCAGATGATACGTATTATTTGGAAGTCGGTGCAGCTGATATGAATCCAAGCGGTGCTTCAATGGTGACGACAACTGAAACAATTACTCTCACCTATGGGCCCTTTGAAGAAGACGTCTATATCGCAGGAATGCCGTCGTTTCATATTCCTATTACCACGCATACAGCGAACGGTGCTCACGGCTATCTGGAAATGACAGATGATTCAGGAATGCATCTTGGTCACGCTGTTATGGATTTCCGATTTGCAGATGGTGGGCGTGATGGAAATCCAGCCCTCGTTGCTTTTTCATCAGTCACAGGGAAAATGGAATTCATGCCAATGGATGTCTTCTTGGAAGCAGGTGAATCGATTCATATCTCGATGACACAAACTGGTCGGGATTACGTTCCATCACCCGCATCAATTGGAGGCTATTCCATCAACTGGGCAGGTGCAACAATGACTCTCCCTCTTGTCAACCGCACATGTGCAGATTTATTCCAAGCACCGATGCATGACTACGGTGGAGAATCCGGCCGTCTTTGTTAATTAATCGAACATCGCAAGGATATCTCGGAACAATGTTTGAGCATGGCCTTGACTTCGTTCAACCAATCGCTTGACAATCAACTCTGGTGTAGAACGAGCCAAATGATTTCTCTTTGGAGTTCGGTCAACCATCAATTCCAAGTTTGCATCAAGACCGGTTGCTTCAATTCCATCGACTCTCAAATCATCACGTCCAGTCGCTTTGATAATAGCCGGTGCTAAGTGGGTCACAAGCATCATGGTTGTGTCATCTTGAGCTTCTGCAGCAAGTAACATCCCAGCAATTATTCGGGCACCTGCGCCAGGCTCAGTGATGGCTTCAAGTTCATCAGCAAGAATCAATTTAGGTGTAGGGTCGCTCACGACATTCGCTAATTCAACCAGAGTTTGCTCTAAAGCACCAGCACTTTGAGTACCTCCTGCTTTGGCAAGAATATGCAAGGCATCCACTTGACCGACACGGGCAGAATCAGCCGGTACCGGTAAGCCCATGTGTGCAAGAATACACGTGTGTGCAAGTAATTCGAGGAGGGTAGTTTTTCCTCCGGAGTTGGCACCGGTGAGAAGCGCCAGTGACTGTTGGTCTTCTCTATCTCCAGCAAGGCCAAGCCCGTAGGTGACTGGGTCAGGCTGGCACCCCAAGAGAAGGTGTCTTCCTTGCTCGATGAAGATGCCATGTTCGACAAATTCAGGCAGAACGCATTGTCTATCAGCAGCCCACTGAGCGATACAGACCCATTGGTCAATTCCAATCATAGCGCGAACTGCTTCTTCACAACGTTCACGCAACGGCCCCAATTTCTTTGCCAAAATGAGCATGTGTTCAATCTGGCCCGTTTTCAATTTCGTTTCTAATGCTTGGTCGATCTCATCAATTATTTTCCGATTGATTTTGGCTGGCCATTGGGATGAGAATATATCATAGGGGCATCGAACACCCGTTCCTTCAAGAGTTTGTACCATTGTTTGTTTTGCCTTTTCCATCGCCTCTGTAATGACATCTTCCGTAGCTTCTTGCAGTTTTCGTTGGAAGGCTGCACCATCTGAGAGTGCTTCGAGTAATTCAGCACCACTGAGGTTCATTTTCGCATCATCCATTGCCTTTGCAACTTCTGTGTTGACTTGTTCTTCAAGGGATTTGGCAGTTTTCCAAAGTTTATCTTTGACCTCGGCCATGATTTCCAAATCCCCTTGGTCATCGATGCTCATGAGTATTTCTGGCAGTTGTTCAAGTCCCACTACCAGTTCATACACTTCATCGATGAACGGATGCTTTTCAGCCGGCTTTCTTCCCATTTGTACAATGCCGGTTAGGACCGAGAGTGTGCGTATATTATGTCGGAACCAATCGATGGTTCGTTCGGGAAGAATCAATTCCGTATTGTTTGAATTCTGCAATACAACCCATCCATCGGGTGTATCTGCTGGCGCCCCTGAACCAATCCATGTTATCGATTTGAAAACGGTGTAATCTTTCCAAGTTTCTCCTTCACCTGGTTGTAACACGCGGCACCACTTTTTGAATCCTTCAAGTGGCTCCTTGCTGACAACAACCCGTTCATAACGTTCGTTGTTGAAACGTGTTTGTCGGAGGTTTTGAAACAGGCTGGCCAATGCATTCATGCTTTGAGCATGCTTTTGAGCGTAATTCATAGCGTGGCTCACTTTCAGTCTTCGCTCGGCTGGATTCTCAATTGGCATCAATAACTGCATTCGTTCACGTGTAGCAGCACATGAGGCAAAGGACACAATGTCTTGCAGCAAAGAGCGATGCAAACGTTCAGCTTCTTTGGTCGCTAAAAACGAGCCGGATTGACCTGCAACCATCCGTGCAAGCGACAAGGCTCGTTTTGGCGATACGCCATCAATTTCAGCAATGCGAGCAATATCACCTGATTTTAACGAGGCGATTGCTTCGTCTTCTCCTCCGAAATGTTCGGTTATTTTTTGCGCAAGTCGTTGGCCAACTCCGGGTAAGGTACTCAGAACCATACTCGTCATTGTTTGTCAAGGGCTTTTGAGGATATTGCTCAAACACCTCTAAGAGTGAGTGAAAATGAAGCGATAAGCCATCACGAATAATCGGGTAATTCCATCTCAACTGCAAACAACGGGTCAGGGTCGGTTGAATCGTGGTATGCTACGACTACACCGCCATCATTGAGGATGGCGAGGGATGCAAAGTCAAAACGGATATCGTTGCCAGCACCCGAGGTTGAATCCAAGTCACCTTGGCCGATGTAGGTCAAGGTATCTGGGGACATGTCTTCGGAATATCCACGCACATGGTAGACCATATCGACATCAGGTCCGTCGATGCTTTGGTAGCGGATGTTGAGAATGAAGAGATCTAAATCACCGTTGGCTTGGAACTCCCATTCTTCAATGGAGGAGGAGACTGAACCCATTTCATAGGTGTAATTCTCCCAGGTCACGGCTCCATCTGTCGACATATAATGGGTAAAGGAGGTGCCACTGTTGGCAACACAATGCAAGGTTCCGGCGGAATCAAAGTGACAGTATTGCGAAGGGAATTGAACTTCGAGTTCATTCCATGATAAGGTGGTGTCCATATAGGCAGCATTTCCATTTGTGTAGTAACTTGGGAATATGAGTCCACCAGTGGGCATAGGGAAGGCTCGCATTTCCTTGTGTGGTTTGTTGACGTCGAAATAGGCAGTCAGGCCTTCTTCAGTGAAGTTGAGGTCGAGTTCGATGATTGGGTCATTCGAATCTCTGCTGGTAAATTGGAAAGGATAGTAATTCAATCCATCAACACTGATTTGGCCACCTGCATCGAGACTTTGATGCCAAAAGTTGGAGACGACAATACTTGCCCAATCACCACTGCCAATCGAGGATGAAATCGGTCCAACCACTTCCACTTGCCACGAACGGTCATAGAAAGGTTCAGTCAATCGGTTGTAACACCATTTCCATTCTGATTCTGAATCATCATACAAGAGGGCATAGAATTTGTCGATTTTCCCATCGGCTCCGATATAGGGAAACCAAGTCATTGAGATGATGTCGCCGTTGGTGGCTTGAACGATACTGCCTTCTCCAAGGCCTTCTTGACCGGGGTTGGTTGGAACGAAAGTTACGCATTGTCCGATTGCTGGAAGAACTTCGGGAATATAGGTGTCCCAAGCATGGCCACGGTCTTCACTCCAGACGGGGTATTCGCCACCGATGTTGAGGATTTGTCCTTCGATGGTTGTGGCAAGATAATGTTCACAACAGTTGCCACCTTTCGTTGCATCAAAGACAGCCCAGGTCGTATTGGTCGTTTCATTGGTTCGTAAATCGACGGTAACAAACATTCGAGCATCTTCATGCTGTGCTTGGTCAATGAATGAATAGGATTCCCAAAGGGACGCCTTCCTTTCGTCCTCGACGAGTTCTTCACCGCTACCAAAGCAGCCTGCCAGTACAGTGGAGGCTACCAACAGAATGGACAGTGCGATGCGACGCATGAATCTGCGTAGTGCCTCATCGCTTTGAAGGCGTCGCTAGCATGAGATGCCCGAAAGAAGCCTTATTGGACGGTAAACCAAACTGAAGTTCCGTCGACTTCAAAAGTTTCAGCATCGACTGAAGGAGTTTCAGAATCCGAATGGAACACGGCTGCAGCAGCACGAGTTTCGGAAACAATCCAGTCACGGTCTTGCTCAAACATATCGGGTGCATTCTTGGTCCAAATTTCCAAGTCAATGGTAGCCTCAATCGCAAGATTGAGGTCCTTGCGCATGGCTTGAATACGTCGAGTGATGTCCCGAGCCAGCCCTTTTGAAAGCAGTGCAGGTGTGTCATTCATATCAAGAACAAGACTGATTTGTTGTGCATCATCTCCCTGGCCAATGGTGACCGTTGAAGCAGCAAACCCTTGGCGTTCGACACGACGGATTTCAACATCATTCTCTTCGATTTTGATGCCTAAGACCTCACATGTGCCAGCTTGGATTGCAGCCAACATTGCTGTTGGGTCTGCAGCATTCTTGATTTCATTGGCAACAGCATTGACTTCACTGCGTGCTTTAGGTGCAAGTGCACGGAAGTTCGGTGCAAGTTCGATTTGTTGGAATCGGTCGAGGTCATTTTCGACCTCAATTGCTTCTACATTCAATTCCTCAGCGAGAATATCGTGGAACTCTTCCATGTCTGGTCCAGATACAATCCATCCTTGTGAACAAGGTAAGCGTTGTCTTCTTCCAGCATCAACTCGAATACGCCGACCAACTTCGGCAAGTTCTCGAACCAAGGCCATGGAAGTTTCAAGCGTAGAGTCCTGAGGTGGGAGGTTGGCCGTTGCAGCAGCAGCCTCTTCATCCCAGTTGTCAGCAGTTGCTCCTTCGAGTGAGCCTGGAATACCAAGTGGCCAAGCCGCTTGATGAACCGTTTCTCCTGTGAGATTACGGTGAATCGTATCGACCATAAATGGGCTCACTGGTGCCATAAGGCGGCATACGGTCGTCAGAATTTCATGAAGGGTGTGTTGGCATGCAATCTTGTCTGTAGTTTCAGCGTCATCCCAAAGTCGACGACGACTGCGACGGACATACCAATTGGAGACATCGTTGACAATGAAGTCTTCGAGGTCACGGCAAGCCTTGTGGAAATTCCAGCTTTTGAAATCAGCATGGTAGTTTTGAGCAGTTGTGGCAAGTCGAGATAAAATCCAGCGGTCAAGCGATGGACGAGAAGCGACTTCAGACGTAGATTGTTCAGGGTCAAAACCGTCAAGAGCAGCGTAATCTGCATGGAATTTGTAAATATTCCAGAGCGTTAAGAACATCTTTGCATAGGTTTCACGAACGCCATTTGAATCGAACTTGAGGGGATTCCAAGGTGCACCGGCTGTGACCATATACCAGCGAGTTGCATCTGCACCTTCTCGATTAAAATGGTCCCAAGGGTCGACAATGTTTCCTTTCGATTTCGACATTTTCTTTCCTTCAGCGTCAAGAATCAGGCCAAGGCTCAAACATCGCTTGTAAGCAGGTTTGTCAAAGACAGCGGTTGAAACGGCAAGCAATGTGTAGAACCATCCTCGAGTTTGGTCTACACCTTCACAGATGTAATCGACTGGGAATGAAGCATCAAAAGTTTCACTTCCCTCAAATGGATGATGCCATTGTGCGAAAGGTGCGCAGCCTGAATCGAACCAGCAATCCATGACAAAGGGTTCTCTATGCATTGGTTTTCCATCCTCAGAAAGGAGTGTGTAGTCATCAACAACAGGCCGGTGAAGATCAACATCATCTGGACAAACTGGATTTTTAATTCCAGCAGCAACAGCCTTGGCCACTTCTGCTTGGAGTTCAGCAATCGAGCCGATACATTTCATGTTGCCTTCATCGTCTCGCCATACTGGAAGAGGAGTCCCCCAATACCGTTCACGAGAAATGGCCCAATCTTTGACGTTACGAAGCCATTCACCAAATCGGCCTTCCCCGACCCAATCCGGCGCCCATTCTACTTCAGCATTGAATTCAAGGAGGCGTTCTTTGACTTCAGTCATTCGAACAAACCATGAATCCATCGCATAGTAAAGTAATGGATGATCGGTTCTCCAACAGTGTGGATAGTCGTGCAGATAGGCTTTTTCTCGGTAGAGTAGACCACTTTCTGGCCCTTTGCCATTACTACCGCCAGGGGCGGAAAGAAGTTCGATGATTGTTTGGTCGCATTCTTTGACATAGCGCTCATCGAGTTGTGGATGAACTCCTGTTAGGAATGCGCCGTCCATGCCAACGGTATGGTGAGCTGGAAGTCCAGCAGCCATTCCGAGGTTGTAATCGTCTTCACCATACATGACGGCGGTGTGAACAACACCTGTTCCATCAGTTGTGGTGACCCAATCCGCTTCAAGAACGGTCCAAGCAGTGGTTGATTCACCACGAGGTACAGCATCGGGGAACAAAGGTTCGTAGGCACGTCCTACCAAAGACGAACCAGGGAATTCTTCGAGAACCTCGACGTTATGACGCATGACTTCTTTCATCAAATCTTTTGCTAAAATAATTTCTTCTCCAACTGAAGCACCACCGGCTCCAATCCAATTCTCGGCTTGCTCTGTAACCCGTGCTCGCACATAGGTCACTTCAGGCCCTACGGCTAATCCAACGTTACCAGGAAGTGTCCATGGTGTTGTGGTCCAGGCGAGAATACTTGCAGAATCATCGATTAACTTGAACTTCACATATACAGATGGTTCTTCGACTTCTTTGTATCCAAGAGCCACTTCATGGCTTGAGTAAGATGTTCCAGTTTGGGGGCAGTACGGCAGAACTTTGTAACCGCGATACAACAATCCCTTGTCGAACATTTGTTTGATTGCCCACCAACACGATTCAACATAATTGTTGTCAAGAGTGACATAGGGATTATCCAAATCGACCCAGTAAGCCATTCGCTCGGTCATTTCTCTCCAAGCGGATTCATAGGTCCATACCGA
>Ga0209090_10000544_pt1 | contig 23708 bp, 14 predicted proteins | sample ArcticOcean_MG_C_9_FD_187432 | JGI IMG/M metagenome (GOLD analysis project Ga0209090, IMG submission 187432) | Marine microbial communities from western Arctic Ocean - ArcticOcean_MG_CB2_152 (SPAdes) (version 2) | ecosystem: Environmental > Aquatic > Marine > Oceanic | place: Arctic Ocean... | reverse complement strand
ATGATGAGGAGGTACAATGGAAAAATTTACGCGGTTGAATACACTTTGCGTCCGCTAACCCAGGTTTCATAAACGATGGAGCGATCGTCGATGATCTCCTCCTCCTCTCGTTCTTCTTCTTCTTTTGCTTTTTCTTTTTCTTTGCTATTGCTAGTTGCTCTACTCTTCTTCTTCAATACGACAAAATCCATCAGGGCGCCGTTGAAGAAACCACCGAAAGCGTCTTCGTTGAACGACGCTCGCGCGCCGCCAATCGTTTGCGCTTCTAACGCCATCTCCACGCTCATAGACTGACCTTCTTTGTTCAACGTTCGTTTTGTGGAGGCTTGCAAGATGGCTTCGAGTGGATTCGCTGGCGCGATGGGAACGTCCGAGCCGAACGCGATGGTGGTTAATTCGCTCAACGATTTATACATGTGAGTTCGTTCCATTCTCGAGCGTCCAAGTTTCTCCACGAGTGCTCTTTCCGAGTCTAATGCTAAATGCAATGGTTGCACCGAGGCGATCGGTTTTAATCGCTTAATGCGCGCCTCGACAGTTTCTGATTTCAAGTTTAAATTTTCGATGCTTCCGTCGTCGCTCAAGTGTTGAATATGTTCGATTCGAAACCGTCGATCCCTTTTTCCGTTCGTTTTCTCAATCGTTTCGAGCATATCTAAAGCCGCGTCCACGGCGGCGTCGCCAATGGCATGCACGGCAATTTGCAATTCCGCTTTATCCGCTAAGATCGCTATTTGTTTCGCGTGTTGGACGTCTCGGACAAACATTCCCGTCGCCGTGTGACTGGTTTTCGTGAAACCACTGTTATACGGCTCGTGAAACTTTGCCGTGTTTGCGCCGAGACTTCCGTCTAGAAATAACTTCACGCCGGCGATGCGCACGTTTGACCGTATCGTCTGATCCAAGTTCAATTCCTTCTGCCGTAATTCGTTCCCTTTGTATCCGGTGTAATGAAAAAAGGCTCCGTTCCCTCTTTCTTGCTCTAACGCGGCAAACTGCCAGTCGTCAAACGGCAAGTAACAATTCACTCTCAAAGGAAGACCGTGAGGCCGCATTTCGTTATCTAACTCCCTCAAAATCATATAGTCGCTTCTGGAAAGTTCAAAATCATACGCCTGCAACGCATCGATGGCGCCAAAATCGCTCACTCTCGTTATCCCTAACTTTGAAAGCGGAGCGAGCGCTCGTTTCAAAGCGTTCTTCCGTTCTTTCTTCGTTCTTTTCGGTAGGACTTTTTGAAACAACTGCATGGCGTCATCTTTGACTTCACCCGTATCGAAATCGATGTAATCGCGAAACCGCCTGTAATACTCGTGCGTCGTGTTTTTCTTCACGTCCGCCCATCGTACGTTAGCTTTTCGAAACCCGGCTTGATTGACAATCGCCGTGTGCATATCCGCACGAAACGCGATTACGGGATTGGAGATGTCGTCGATCCACCCTTTATACGGTAAATCCAGCCTTCCGTCCCCTCTAAGTATCTTACCATCGTCGTAGCCACTGGCAATAATCCACTCTTCGCTGAACTGTGGAAAAGGCGCCCAGCTCCTTTCCTTCATTTTCAACCTCGTCACGAACTCTTTCTTCGTTTCGACGTCGGACAAATCCACCTCGAACTCTCTTTTCAAAGCCAACGATAAAACGTGCGTGTGCGAATCGTGAAATCCAGGCACAATCAGCTTACTCTCGTCTCCATTCTCCGTCACCACAACTTCAATTACTGTCACTCCTACGCTCCTAAAGGTTTCAATCATCTTCTTTGCTTTCTCCTCCGTGCTCGCGACGCTCATGATTCGTTTCGTTCGGTTATTCATCGCGACCGCTTTCGCGTACGAATTCGAAGTCCCTCCGAGCGGAAAGAACCTATCCGCGATGCGTTCTCCCATGTCTTTCTTTTTTTTATCCTTTTTGCTCTTTTTCTTTTCGAGCAACTCGTTCGCCTTCCTCTCCTCTCGGTCCCACGGGAGTTCGTTCTCGTCCTCGACCAGTGTGGTCGATTGCGTCCTTTTTTTCTCCCGTTTGCCTTTCACATAAAAATGGCCTCTGAAGACGACGATGTCGTCGAATTTTGCAATCTCGTTTTTCTTCAACATCGGAGGACCAACCTCGAGGTTGTTTACTCCTTCGACGTCGTAAGACACCAGCTTTGGATGCCAGGAAGGTAAATCATGTTCTAAGTTCACGTCTGATCTCGATTGGAAGCCAAATGGACACTTTTTTTCCTTATTTTCATCAAAGCGCTGCTTTAAGGTCGTTAAAGGGAAAACGACCACCGCGACGAGGACGATAAAAAAGGCACACTTATACTCTCGCGGCAACGCGGCAAAACGATCGAAAATCTTATTAGCGGTTCTTTTCGTCTCCTTCTCCTTCTTCTTCTTGGCTGTCTTGACCTTTTTGTCGTCGTCGGACATGATGATGATGTGATTTCTCAGAGAGAAAGGACGACGAAAAAGTAAGGAAAGCGCAGACATGTTTTTGTCTCTTTGTGTGTACGCGTGCGGCATTAAAGTTGGTGTTCTGATGTACAACAGTAGTGTTTATTAATGTCCAATCTAAAGGAGGAGGAGGTATCTGATGACTTTATCATCTGGAGCTCCACTCGTCGGACGATTCCGCTTTCGCCGCGTTTTCGTTCATCATCCTCAAAGCGGCGACTTGCGACGCGTCGAAGACTTGTTGCTCTTCGCGTTCGTTCCATTTCAAACATCTTCGTAAACTGGAGATGAAATCGCCGGTTTGGTTTTCAAAGTTAATCGTAGGGACTGGGTATTCGCTCATTTTGACAAAGACGGAGTCGCCTCGGCAGAGTTCGCACCGTTCGCGACCGTCGAAGGAGACCCAGGCGCTGTTGCGGGCGTTTTCCGAGACGCGAAGTTCGACTTCGACCGAGTCGGGGAAGATGACGGGGCGGAAGGAGAGGGTGTGTGGGCAAATTGGAGTCATCAAAATAGCCTGAACGTTCGGGTGAACCATGGAACCACCGGCGGAGACGGAGTAGGCGGTGGATCCAGTGGCCGTGGCGAGCATGACGCCGTCGGCTTGGATGGAGGTGATGAGTTGCCCGCGATCGTACGCTTCGATTTTGGAGAGAAACGGGGAAGGGCCTCGGTCCACGAGGACTTCGTTGAGGATGGTATACGTGAAAGACGGTTCGCCGTTGCCACCGTTTTCAACTTTGTCCGCGAATTTAAACACTTCGCAAAGTAAACGCATGCGCAGAGTGATCGGGACGCCTCCAGAGATGTTCGCGATTGGCGGCCCGCGACCGAGCGCCATGAGTAAACTCGGCGCCATATCGTTTCCTGGATGGTTCGTGAGGAAACCCAAGGAACCTAAATGGAATCCTAAAACCGGCGGCGTCGGACCTTGGAACATTTTACTCGCGTGTAAAATAACCCCGTCGCCGCCTAAACAGACGCACACGTCAATCGTGCCCCAATCTTCTTTCGGGATTTTTCCTTTCGAATCTTTTTCCACCCACAAAGCTTTCGTTCGCACTTCCGTTCGGTTTTGTTCGTCCACGGTTTCCAATTTGATCGTTTCATCTTCCAATTCTCTCTTCACGTCGGTATCTAAAATGACATTCATTCCCATCGTCATCAACGCGTGCGCGACTTCGACCAACTGAGGTAAAAGCGCGTTGCCAATTTTTTTCAATAAGAAGATTGTTTTCGGCGGTTCTCTCCAAACCAAAATCATTTGCTGCGTAGACGGGTGCGAAATCTTCAACTCTCTGTTTTCCACGAGTTCTCTCGTGCACGAAAACCCATCGGTTCGAATTAAATACATGTCCGGCGCTTGGTCCAAACTGGAAAATTCACCCGACGCGGAAACGTTGCCCATCATGTTTGATCCCATGGCAGAGACATCCGTGACGTCTCCCATGCTCCCGTACTCGTTGACAGGATCGTACGACGTTCGATACTTCGCATCGGTTTCAAATTTCGATTTTTCCACGGCTTGCTCAAACTTCTTCACTTCCGTTTCGTGTTTTAAATCTGCGGCGTAATCTCTCACGAATTGTTCTTGCGCGATGCATCCGAAATCGCACACCAAACCAGCCTCCATCCCCAACGCCTCTTCCACGTCCACGCCTCTCGAAATTCTCCAGCACGCGACTAAACACCCGGTTCGTCCAATTCCGGCTTTACAGTGCAACAACATCTTCTCCTTCGGCTCTCCAGCTTTCTTCGTCTTGTTCTTCTCCAACACGTCGTTCGCGATGTCGATAAACTCCTCGACTTGTTCTTTCGTAGGAACGCCCATATCCGTTATAGGAATATTCGTCGTGTCGAATTTCTTGTTCTGGTTAAACGTGCCTTGCCCGTCGCCTCCACCAAACGGTTTCACCCACTGATTGTCGCGATCTTCGCCTCGTAAATCAACCACTCGAGTAAACCCGTTTTTGGAGAGCCACGACCGGCCTTCCACCGAAGGTTGTCCGCCTCTGTAAAACGCAATCTCTCTTTGAGAGATCTTATTGTCCACGTCTTCCTCGCCGCCGCTGCTACTCGCCGCGGTACCCATGACTTCCTCGAATGACTTCACTCTCGGTTCCATGACCGCCTGTAAATTCGGAATCGCGGTCGCCTCGGGCCCTTTTTTCAAACGCTTCGACGCCGGTAACACTTCCATCGCCGCCGAACGCAACGTCTCGAATCGATGTCTCACGTTCAACGAACACCCGCCTTTTGTCGCGCAATACGACTCTAACAACACGCGTAAATTCCACAAAGACCCTCTCAACCTGGAAAGCTCTTTATTCCGTAAATTCGAGCTGTACTTGCTCGCCATATCCGCGCTGTTGCACAAAACCACCACTTCGGCTAATTGTTCGGTGACTTTATTCGTGCACTCTTCGAAGACTTCTTGGTCGTACTCCACCGAACACATAGCGTCTTCGTTAGCTAACTCGTCCGCCAAGTCTCGCACGACCGCGCGTTCCAGTAACGTCCCCAACGCCGCCAGTTTCGACGACGACGCGTTGTTGTTGGTTTGTAACGTCAGCAGCGTTTCTTCCTTCTTTCCTCTTCTCTGCTGCTGCTCGTTGTCTTCTCCGCTCTCTGTCAACCGGTCCGCTATCGCTTCATTCCTCGTCGAGAATCTTCCCCGTCCTCCTCTGCTCAAAACCAACGATGATTCCAACGCGTTCTTCTTCTTTCTCAGAGCTCTTCTTCGCTCGCACCATCCTCGCGGCAAAGTCTTTGTTTTTGCAACCGCTGCTGTCGTTGTTTTCCCCACCAAAGAAGAAGAACACGCGGTGGCGGATGAGAGAAACATAATATCTGAAAGCTTTTACAGGGAGTTGTTTGTGGGTTGTTTGTAGGGAAAAACTCTCACGTTATTCGTCATCCTCGAGAGAGCGTTCGAGAGAGAACGCATCCACCGGAAACCAGAAGCGCTCGTCTCGGAGGAAAAAACGAAAAAAAAAAGCAGTTCATCTCTTGTGCTTTCAGCGCTTTTCTGTCTCTCTTTTTCGTGACGTGTCAACTCTGTTCCTTCTTTCCCTCACTTTTTCACAACCACAAAGAGTGTCCGTCTCGCTCCCGAATAAAATGCAATCCATCCAATCCACCAACGCGCGCTTTGCCGTCCGAGGTACACATTCTCTCTCTCTCTCTTTCTTTCTCCTCTTTCAACGCGCGTTTTGTTTTGTCTCTCGCTCCCTTTTTCCCTTTTCTCCTCCTTCTTCTTCTTCCTTTGGGTCGCTCTCGATGATGATTTTTGATTACATTTTTGGATATCTTTTTGGATTGATTGCGCGAGAAAAGGGAAACTTTTGTGTGGTGTTGTTAACTTTAATCTCTCTCTCATCTCTCTCTTGCGTGCGCATTCCTGTGTCATCGTGTGCGAATGAATATAAACAAACAGCGATTTTCGTTCAAGCGCTCGTGCGCGTCTTCTCGCAAAACGTTCGCGCAGAAGAGAACCTTGAACGCCAACGCGGTTAAGGTTTCTTTCAAAGTGGAAAACAAATCTGTTTTAATCGTAAACACCAACGGCGGCGGCCACGCGAACATCGGGTTCTGGCTCTCGAAGACGCTCGCGAGTGCGAAACACGACGTGACCTTATGCGTGGTTGGTGAAGAGACGGATAAGAAGATGCAAAAAGCACCGTTTACGTATTTCGAGAAGGATTTGAAACCAATCGGGGTGAAGACGATGTGGTCGAACCCGGCGGATTTGAAGAGCAACTTGGGCGGCGCGAAGTTTGATATCGTCTGCGATAACAACGGGAAGGATTTGGACAGCGTCGGGCCAGTGGCTGAGTTTGCCAAGGAAGCAGGAGCGGAACAATTTTTCTTCGTTTCTTCGGCTGGTATTTATAAGCCGACGCCGACGCCGCCGCACGTGGAAGGCGACGCCGTGAAAGAAACCGCCGGTCACGCCATCGTCGAGAAGCATTTAGTGGACATGAAGTTTCCGAAAGGAATGGCATCTTTCAGACCGCAATACTTGACCGGGTATGGCTCGAACAAAGATTGCGAGGAGTACTTTTTCGATAGAATCCAAAGAGGTAAGCCGATTGTCATCCCAGGCAGTGGCGACCAGTTCGCGTCGGTCTCCCACGCGGAAGATTTGGCGACTATGATTGCCAGCGCCGTGGACAACGCCAACGCGAAGGATGAAATCTTCAACTGCGTGACGCAAAAAGGTGTCACGTTGAGAGGTATGGCGGAGGTGTGCGCAAAAGTGATGGGCAAAGAAGCGACGATTGTCACGTACAAAGAAGGCAGCGTGGAAGGCGTCGAAGCGAAGAAGCAGTTTCCGTTTAGAGTCGTGCACTTTTACGCTTCGAGCGCGAAGGCGATGGCGAAATTGGGCTGGGAACCGAAGCACCCGAATTTGGAGGCGACTTTGAAGGACAGATACGCCGAATATTGCGCGAGCGGAAGAGACAAGAAGGAGATGACCTTTGAGTTGGACGAGAAGGTTTTGGCGACGTTGTAATTTCTGAACTTATAAAGTAGAATACATTTATTTTTATTCTTATATTATTCTCGCGCGTTCTTGCTTTTCTTTTTGACACTTTAGTGCTTCGTAATGCTACCGGTAACTAAATTTTCTAACTCGTAACTCTTCTACACGGTTCGTGTTCGGACGGGAACGGTTTATTCGGAGGTCGACAGTCTAATCTATCGCACGTGTCGAATATTGCGTCTCTCTCTGGAACGTATTTCGCTTCGCCGACGCCTTTGGGAACGATGGAAGAATCTTCCAACGCGGCGAGGTCGACGAAGACAGTTTTCTTCCCTTGCGATAACGAATCGATTTTCACTTCAATCGTCGATAAATCAATCTCGTTCCCACTGTCGTTGACTACATCTTTCGCGGAGACGACAATAATGTCGTCGCGAAATCGTGCGTATCGAGGGTCGTTCCAGAAATCAACTTCGAGCATGACACCTTCGTCGCAATCAAAGTTTAAACTTTGGCAGCACATCTCGTTGCGTTCGCGACCGCAGAGTTGGGACAAAACGATTTGGTGCCGCATCATGATGCCGTGCATGGCAGACGGGTTCTTCTCGATCCAAGGCGCATCGCACGGCACAGTCGGTGAGATTGGCCTTCTCCCCGCGGACGTCGCGATTTCAACAACCCTGGCCACGGATAAACCGTGCGATTCTACGCCGACTTTTGCGTTCGCTTCGTTCGTTTTCAAACCGAGAAAACCGAGGACGCCTTTCTTACCTAATTTTTCCTCCACGTTTTGTAACTTGTACGGCTTATACGCTTCGGCGCCGTAGTTCCACCATCCGAGACCTTTGAACGTGGTCGTTTTTCGTAAAGCACCGACGGCGTGGCCCATGACAATCCTCGCCGGTTTCGCCGTCCAGTACCCCGGTTGGCCTTGGACTTGCGCCGGACCGGCGATGCCGGACCAACCGGAAACGAACCAAGGAGGGAACCCGCAGACATATTCGTCTTTGTTCGGATCCTTCCCGTTTTCTGTTGGCGAAAAATCTTTCAACCCTTGAAACTTTTTTGATTTGATTTCGTACGTGTCATCCACTTTCATCGGTCGAACGTCCACGTCTTTCAAACCGAGCGGCAAGACTTTTTCGTCAATCTTTTCCATGGATAAATCCCACGCCGAATGGTCGTAGTTTTGGTTCTTCACCCAATCATCGCGCAGTCGGTTCCCATCTCCAGGGTCAATCAACCGTTGCATGGACCTTTTGAACACCGGTTTACCGGAAACTGCGGTTTCTACGACGTCGTTGAAGATGTGTTGATCCCACAACGTTTCCTTGGCGCCGGCGGCGACTTGGCCGTTCCATTTCTGTAACGGCGGCTCTGTGTCGATAATTCGAAGCATTCTCGAGACGGTTTCGTTGAGAACCCATCGAGTGACGCCAAATTCAGGCGCGTTTTGCGCGTATACGCATCCAATGTTCAAACCACCCGGATGTCCGTTTTCGTCTTGAGCGAATAAGGTAAACTTATCAAACGGAGGCGATTTCAACAATGGGTACGGGTTCATTTCAAAACGCAAGTCCGTATCTACGTACATCGGGTTATATCCCATCCCAACAAATCGTTCCATGTAATGAAATCGCACCCACCACAAACGAAACGGCGTCGCTTGTTCTTCCGCCGTGACTTGAAATGTGCCCATTTGTTTCGCCCGATTTTGTAAAAACGAGGTCCATCCGCAATCGACGCCCCACGGGCCTTTGAGCAAATCGTAACACGTCTCCGCCGTATTTGTGATTAGAATATAATGCTCAAACCCAAGTTTGCGTAAATTTGCGACCGTATTCGCGGCTAAATGGTTCCCTCCTCTGTTCGAAACGAACAAAATAATCTCTTTTCGAAAACTTCTCCTCTCGGCGGCGACTTTCAAGTTCCCCGGGAAATCTAAATCCATACCATTGATCGGCATCACCTGTCCGATCGACCGCCATTCGTGTTCTTCTGGAGTGTCTTCTGGATCGCTCAGTGGCAACGCCCCACCGGTAAAAATATCGAAATTCGGCGCCTGGTCTTCTAACGAGATGGCGGTCGAGTCGCCGATTTCAACTGCCTCTTCGACGACTTTGGGAATCGTCGGCGTCGGCGGCGCCGTCGGCGCCGGCGGTGACCAACTGAGACCGTAATGCGACGTCGCCCTAACGTACGACCCTTCTTTCGTCTTCTCGCTAAAATGTTCTGGTTCTTCTCCTAAATTAATGTTGTTATTATTTCTATCATCTCTACTACTCTCACTCTCTTCCGACTGCTTCTTCGCCTCTTCTTCCAACGATTCCTTCTTCTCCTCGTCCTCTTTCGCGTCCTCTTTCGCCCTTTCCATCTCCTCCATCTCTCTACGTTCTCTCTCTAACACCTCCTTCTTCTCCTCTTCCTTTTTCCTCCTCGCATCCTCCTCCTCCTCCTCGATCCTCCGCCTCGCCTCCGCCTCTTCCTCCTCTCTCTTCTTCTTCTCTTCCTTCTCAATCTGTAACGCCATCTCCGCGCCTTCCTTCTCATCTTGCTCTTCCTCTACGATCTCCTCCGCTTTATCTAATCCCACTCGATCGATTAATTCTTTCTCGTTGTGCTCCTCGATCGTCTCCACGCGTTCGCGCTTCCGCTTCGAAATGTGCCTCAAATTCAGGTCTAATTTCCCAGTCCTCGTGTCAATCAAATCCGACTCTGGTTCCTCTTCCCCGAGAAGCTGGGACGCGCCGACGCCGGATTCGAGGCCGAAGAAATGTTTTCTCACTGCCACTCGAGCGACGAGCAAGTCCTCGTAAAACACGAAGGAGGCGATGAAGATTAATAAGTAACAGAGGACTTTTAAAGACGTGAACGTTTGTTCTTTCCCGTCGTCGTTAGTTTCGTTCGAGGCGGACGAAAATGGATGATGACTTTGCCTTTCCTTCTTCGGCGGCGACGGGGTGGTGGACGACGATAAGAGCACGGACTGATGCGGATGATGATTTTCCAGATCGACATCTTCTCCTCCTTCTTCTCCTCTCTCTTGGTGTTGGTGTTCTCGTCTTTGCGTCGCCATGTTTCTTCTTCTTTCCTTTTGTTTTGAAGCGACCTTTTGAGATGTCTGTCCCCCAAAGAGGTCTCGGTTCTTAATAAAAAAAAAACGCATATTTTAAACGCGTAAAAAGAAAAAGAAAATGAAGACGTTGACTACGACCAGAAGAGTCTACGGCGGGAACAACGACGAGAGCGATGATAATACCGCCGGAACGATGTGGCGTCCGACTGATTTCGACGATTTTCACGACGGAGGCGCGTATCCGGAGGTTTTCGCGGTGCAGTTTCCGAGCGAAATTGGATGGCAGAAGAAAGAGATTAATTCGGAAATGGAGATCAACGACACCATCTCTTGCCCTCCGTCGTTGCCGGTGGATATGGAGACGCTGATGAAGGATTCGACGGAGACGATGTTGCGAGTGAAGGGGGGAAATCATCGAAACAGGACGACGGATGCGTACGAAAGTTACAAGGCTTTCGTGCGCGCGTTCGAGAGGGATGACGAGGCGAAAGAGATTGAAACGTTTGGGAGTTTGTGCGAAGCGAAATCGATCGAGATTATCGATAACGATACCGTGGACGCGAAAATGTTCGAGAACGAATTTGTGACGTGCGAGAATGGCGTCGGGAAACCGTGCGTGGTGCGAAATATCTTCAAGGATAGGTTTCACGGCGTCGATTTGTTGGATCTCTTCCCAGAAGAAATGCTCACGGTGAACGATAAAGCGCCCGCTCGAAGAACGGACAAAGGCGCCATGAGACAGAATACGTTGCTCGTTACCTCGAAGAGATACAAGGAGTACATGGACGACTACGAGAAGTGTAACGAAGACGACGACGATGCGAAACCGGCACCATTTTATAACAACGGTTGGCAAATATTTTCAAAGCACCCGGAAAAAGTGAACCCATATTTCGCGAACATGGCATCCTGCGTTTACTCGAGCGGCGGACGAAACCGAAACAATTTTACGCGAAACGTTCAAATTCGTAGTGAAATCGTCATCCGCGCCACACATGCAATCGCACGTCGACGCGATGACCGCAAACGTATCGAGATCGCTGAACAAAGCGTTCATAGGCCCGGCCGGATGTATCACTCGCCTTCACTACGACGCGCAAAACGCGCACGGTTTTTTAGCGCAAACCAAAGGACGAAAGCTGTTTGTCCTGTTTCATCCCGCAGCAGATGTTGGCGCGACAAACTGTTGCTCGAGCGCGGACGAACAGACGGAAATGAACCAATCGTTGATCGATCCTTTGCGGCATATTCCTGAGAAGGCGCGAAAGCACCTCTACACGTGCGTCGTCGAAGAAAACGAAGCAATATTTATTCCTCATAAGTGGTGGCACTACGCGATCTCATTAGATTCAAGTCACACAGTTATGCGAAACTTTTATCACTCGAAAACGAAAGTCGAAGGTCTGGTGACGATGGTCATGCGTTCCATCGCCAATAATCAAACGAATTAAAGCTGAATATTTCGACGTCGTCTTTCTTCGGTGTGTGAAATAATAGTAATAGATATGAACAACGATTTATGAAGCTATGGTAGTGTAAAATTTCTCTCTCATGTCTTTCGCCTTCTAGAATAGTAGTATTTATATTAAGCGGAAAACAATTCCTCGAGCGTCATGTCTCTCGATTCCGCGACCTCTTTGGCGGTTCTCATTTGAGCTAAGCCTTTCACCGTAGCGCGAGCGTTGTTCAACGGGTTGTTACTCCCGATTTGCTTCGCGAAGCAGTTTTTGTATCCGGCAAGCTCTAAAACCGATCGGCAACTCCCACCGGCGATGACCCCAGTACCCGGCGCCGCTGGTCTCAACATGATGTGCGACCCGCCGTTGCCTTTCACCGTGACTCTGTGCGGGAACGTGTCTCCCTTTGCAATCGGCACCTTCACCACGGACTTTCTCGCGTCCGACGCCGCTTTCATCACCGCCCCTTGCACTTCCTTCGCCTTCTTGCACCCGACGCCAACGGCACCTTTACCGTCTCCGACGACAACTGTCGCGCGGAAGGACATCTGCGACCCACCTTTGGTCACTTTCGTCACTCGGGAAACTTGGACGACGTTTTCCGTGAACGGGTCGTCGTTCTTGGCACCTCGGCCGCCTCTGCCACCTCTGCCGCCTCTGCCACCGCCTCGGCCACCGCCTCGGCCGCCTCTTCTCACATCGCCTTCGCTCTCGTCTTGGCTGCCTTCGGCTCTGACGATCATCGACATCGCGCGGTTTTGGGATGATTTCGACGAGGAGCATTTTGAGGTTTTATCTAAATTCGCCGCGATGTGCACGCGCGCGGATAAGGAACTCGCGGTTAAAGAAAACATGTTTACAAAGAGTAAATTCGAGTGATGCGAATGCAGTCGCGTGAAACGAGTGCTTCGGAAATACGTGTAGGACTTCGCGACGAGAGGTAGCGTGGGCGTTTCGCGCGCGCGGTTTCTCAATAGTAGTGGCGACTAAAAGAGAGGCGGAGGATAAAATTTCTTCGAAGAGGAGGTTCACAAAATTATTTAGGGTTTTACAAATTTAAGATGCTCCTCCTTTTTCTTTTCGTCGTATTTCCGTGCTGCTGATGTCTATTCTGAAATTTTCCAGCGCCTCAAAGACGTCCGAAACTGCGTCGGGCACGCGAATATCCTTCAAGGTTTTAAATGTATTCGAAGAAGAGTTATCATCTTTTCGACCGCAGACGAGGAAAGCGCAGTTCTGTGCGTCTTTAATTTTTCTTAACTCTCGAACCATGACGTCGGCGTTATCGTCGTAATATTTCGGGTCGACTAAGCGAACGGCGGTGTCGTAACCGACGACAAAGGTGGTGTTTGGTAAGAGTTTCGCTTTTTGAGTGAACAAAGGCGCATCTCTCGTGAGAATGAGCCTGTTTTGCCCGTCCGAGTCGAACTGTTTCGCGCGTTGGACGACGACGTTCGTTTCGAGTTGGCCTTTATCCGCGTTGGAGATGGATAACTCGAACGCGGGAGTGGCGAGGAACGCGCGTTCGTCTTCACCGCCCTCTTTTTTTTCGCGTTTTCGTTTCTCTCGAAGATATGTCGTCGCCGCTTCTAACATGCCTCGATGACCTTCGTGGACGGGATTGAACGACCCACTCAAGACAACATTCGCGGTGGAGCACCCGATTGTTTCTAGTTTACCTCCGTGCATCGAATACACGCTTCGTTCTGGCGTGTTCCTCGATGCGCCCTTATCGTCGCTACTGCTACTGCTACTACTACTACCACTACCATCACCACTATTGTTCATCGTTCTTCCTACATCTAACCACCTCTCTAATAAAGACTTCTTCTTGTTCTTCTTCTCGTTTGCTTTTTCAAACCAAGGCGCGTCGTACTCCAAAAACTCCAACCTGTCGTCTTTACACGTCAACGCGCCTTCACGAAACGCTTTCCAAGATTCATCCTCCCCATCTTCTCTGCCACTAAAGCTCGCGTCGTCGTCTTCTTCCTCCTCTTCTTCTTCCGTCTTCATCCATCTCTCTCCGTCTCCGATCGCCGCCCTCACCAAACACTCGCTCGCGACTCGATCCTCCTCCGCTCTCGATCGCTCGCTCTCTTTATCCAGCGTCACCTTCCTCGTCGTCACGCCAAACTTGGAATAGACGCTCACGAAGCACCTGTGTTCGCCTCTTTTCGGTGGCGTCGAGACGAACGCAGACGTGGCGCCGACTCCGAGAACCTGCCTCGCCGTCGTCGTCCACTTCCCGTTTCCGCTTTCCTCTTCCCTCCTTCCAAACTTGTAACTCTTCTTGGTGTAATGCGTTTCGATGGCTTTCCGGTACGCCGCTCTCGCCAGGTCTTTGCTCGTCTCTCGGTCGCAAAACGATTCTCTCATCTTCTTCGCGTCGTCGTTTTCATCATCGAGCGCGTCCAACACCGACTCTCGACTGTACAAAACGTTCGCGTTTAAAATCGTTCTCGAGGCGTTCGGGACGCTCAACAACCACTGAATCGCCGTCGCGCATCCTCCGGCCACGTTTAAGGATATCTTGTTATTGTTATTCGTCGATGATGCTCCGTTTTTGAGGGGCCCCTGCTTTCCGTTGTGAAACTTTTGAATGCGTTCGAATACGTGTTGCGGGATGATCGCGGAGGGAGGTTTCGGTGGCAGCGACATCATTGGAAAATGTCTACTCGTGCGCTTTCGCGATGGAAAATGGCGACACAAATGCGAACTCATTAAACGCGCGCAAACTTGGTTTTTGTTTCAAAACAGAAGAAGAGAGAGAAAGTCCGAACACTCGCTGCTATTTGTGCTGCTGTTTCTTCGTAATCATCCGACAACGCATGTCTTCTTCTGCTCGTCAAACACCACGCGAGAACAACGCGCAACGACGAGAGAACAAATCAATTTTGGAAGAAAAAGAAGAAAAGTATTTATTCGTAAACGGCGAATCAATCGCACACAACGTTCAAATCAACTCGAAAACGTTCACCTCCCTTTCCATCTTGAGCGGATCAATCGCGGGGATCTTAGGCGCGACCGATTGGATCGGCTTGGTTTGGTATTGCGGGACGATTTTGGTCGTTGGTGGAGTCACCATCGTGTTTAGGTGTAAAAACGAACCGAAAAGATTCGCGCCGGAGTCGGTCGGAAGCGCGATATTCGGACAAGGGTTCAGCGGCGGGTTCGCGAGTTTTATCTTGTTTTGGACGTTGTTTTATAACGTGTGCCATTTGTTTTAATTAAGCACACATACGTGCGTATATGTACTAAGATGTTCGGGTACGGTATGAACAACGCGCAACAGGAACAGTTTGCGGAGCAAGCGAGACAGAGAAGACCAATCGCGTACGTTTTACCGCACCCAGAATTCGAGGAGAGACACGTGGGTGGCATTAATGCGTTGGATCTGAGTTGTTACGATGAGAGTAACGATGATAAGAGGAGGAAGAAAGTGTTGGCGTCGGCTGGAAGAGACGCGAGCGTGCGGTTATGGGACGTCTCGGAAGCGGCGGATGTGAAAAAGATGGCATTGTTCGTGGGTCACCGCGGGTGGGTGAACGACGTGAAACACGTCCCGTCGATGAATAGAGATTCTTTGCTCGTCGCCTCGGGCGGAAGCGATAAAACTGTTCGATTGTGGTCGCACGATTTGTTGAACTCTTCCGGCGTCGGCGGAAGCGCCGATAGTAATGATAATAAAAATAGTAACATTAGCGACGCGTCGTGCGCGTTAGGGAAACTGCGAGCGCATGACGATTACGTCATGGCTTTAGCAACGAATAGAGACGGATCGATTTTAGCCAGCGGCGGTCTCGGTGGTCAACTCTTCGCCTGGGACGTGGAAACGCTGAAACAAAAATGGTCGATCGAAGGCGCGAGCTTGGACGAGTATTCCTTGAAAGGTGCCAAGGCGTCTATTTATTGCGTGGGTATCGCGAAAGATGCAAATCTGATAGTATCTGGCGGTACAGAGCTCGCTTTGCGCGTGTGGGACGCGCGCATGAAGCGTAAAGTTTCCAAGCTCAAAGGACACACGGATACCGTGCGAGGCGTGTGCATAAACGACGATGGGAAAATTGCAATCACGGCATCCTCAGATGGGACCATTCGCGTGTGGGATATTTCTTTAGGTCGTCAATCAGACGTGTTCGCTGGAGCGCACGAAGGTGGGTGTTGGGCGGTATCTGGAAACGTGAACTTTACCAGATTCTATTCCGGCGGCGCGAAAGGCGACATTTGCATCACGGATATCAAAGAGAGAAAATCAGCCATTTTGTGTCGAGAGACGAGCATCGCGGCTGGTAACGACGGCGTTCTGGATTTATGCGTCGATTTAAGCGCGAATACTTCCGAGGCATGGGTATGCACGACTGGTAAAGACATCCGCCGATGGCGCATCGACAGTAGTCAAGCGCCGTCGTCGGCGGCGGCGGCGACGACAAAATCGTCATCGAACGCCGACGATTGGTTCACCGTCGGTTCGCCGGCAAAAATTTTAAACCCTTCCTCTCCAGCCTCGCAAGGTTTCCGCGGGAACCCGAAAGTGAGGAGTAGTCCCATCAATGTTACCACCGGCGCTTCTCCCAGTGCCGATGGTGGCGGGAGAAGTCTTAGCTCTAGCCAGAAAAGACAGATGCTTCAAAATAGTAGTCCTGGGAAGAGAAGTCCCACGCACGCGACGCCGAGCGGGATCATTCCCTCCGCTTCAGCAGTCGTCAGACACGCGGAGCTGCATGACCGCATGCGATTTCTAACCGAGGACGATTCCGGTGCTACGTCAGTTTGGCACATTTCGGAAGGTTTACTAAATACCTTCCCCAATCGCGCGTTCGAGGTCGTTTTGAACGACCACGAGATCAACGAACCGTGCGCGGTGCCGAAATGGTTCAACTTGAGCCATCGCGAAGGGTCCGTCGAAATTGAATTCAGTCCAAGTACGTTCGCCAAAGCCGAGTCGTACGCGATAGATTTAGGCGACGAAAGTGCAAATGCAGATGCGAAACTAAACTTGGGCGTCGAGATGGTGCAAGTGTTGTTGATTGGTTTGCATTTGAACACGTTGGACGAGACAAAATTAGTCGGCGCGAAGAGAGACGTTGCACAGAAACGTAAAGAGGCTTTACAAAAAGAAGAGGCGCGCGAGAAACAACGGCGACGCGCAGATGGAAGCGAATCCGGGACGGATAGAGACTTATCGTCCGAAGAGTCGTCGGCGTCGGCGTCGTCCGAAGATGACGAAGATAGAAAGGCGTCGAACAATCGTGGTTTGATGATGAACAAATTCCGAGCGTTTCAATTCAACGCGTCGTCGCCGAGGCTTCGCTTTTCGTCTGGAGATCGCGAATCGATACCGTTGGAGTTTTCAAAATCTACACCTTTGGATATCTCTTTACCCGAGGTAGCAAAGAACGTTCCGAAATGGGCGCTCGACGTCGCGCTTGGAATTTTCCCGGCGCCGTCTTCTGCCAAGGCTTCTTTCACAGTCTCTGTTTGCGAAAGCGCGATAAGCGATTTCCGCGATTACGACGTTAACGCGATAAAGCAAAAGTCTGTGAACGCTCCGCGCATACTCACCATACGAAAAGTCCGAAACTACGTCGCCGATAAGCTGAAGATGGATGCCACCGCGAAAGAAGATTTAGAAATTCTCTGTCACGGCAGAGCTTTAAAGTTAGACATGTCGCTGGCTACTGTGGATGCGTACTTTTGGAAGAAAGGTGGCGCGATACGTTTAAATTATAGATTTAAACGTTCTTCGTATTCTTAATTTTGCATATCGTACATTACATACTACTACCTACATATCTAACTAGTCCAATATTATCGTCTTCGCTTGATGTCGTATTCGATCGGCTCTAAGCGCCTCTTCAACTCCATCACGATTTCCTCCTTCGTTCTTTTCTTTTGTCCGTAAAAAACGTACCTCTCCGCTAAATAGTCCAGCTTGCCCAGCATAACGCACAAGCCGACGTCGAAAAAATGCACCCCTTCAAACACTAACGCGTCTTCCTTCGCGTGCTTCTCTAACGTTTCCTTTCGGCTAAAATTGCTCGCAAACGTCGACCAGTGCATTCGACTGTCCACGTGGTGTTGCACGTGATACCCATCGTCGAACGTTTTTTGATTCTCGAACGAATTAATGCACGTATACGTGCTTTTATAATCGTTCATGGGGTCGTCCGGGCACACGAATATGTGCTGCGACCAGTTCCCGAACATCAATCCCAAGCTAGCGATCACGTGGGTATACGCGAGTGTCCAATTCGCCGCGGAGGCGTTCACGTTTGCATTCAGATACCACCACGCCGCAAAACTCCCAGCTACATTCGAACAACATCGCACCGCATCTACCAACCCTCGATATTCTAGCATGTTCATCGATAACTCAATCGGCGCCAAAAACAGAAATCGCATCCAATACTTGAAAAAATCAAACGCCGAGTCTCTTCTCGAGCGTTCGGTGGAACTCAAATCCGCGTACGCCGCGTTCCCATGCACGTGATGCATCGCGTTGTGATGGTACCAGTATATCCCAGCCGGAATACCGAAGAATGGCGCTATAATTAACGTCGGTATCACGTTTAAACATCGTTTAAAGTGTTCGTTCTTCTTCGCCCGGATCGCGTTCACGTGCGTGTGATAGTGCAAGGCCAACGTGAATCTTTGCAAAAACAGAGCTCGCGTGACCACGAACCACGAGACCCCGCACCAAAACGAGTGCGTCTCGTTCGGACCGACGAAAAAGAGCAGCACTCCCGGTACAACCACGACGATGAAACACTCGAGGAACGTCATAACGACCCACGCGTCTTCAGGTTTGTTCGTTTTCTTTTGGATAAACGCATTCACACATTTTGGATACGCGAAAACGCACTCGTTTCTTTTCGCGTGCACGTCGAGGTTGAAGATGGATCTCGATCCGTCGTGGTTGGTGCCAATATACGGTAGAGTATTACTGTTACTCTCGTCGTCGTTCGAAGAGGAAGAGGGAGGAGAAGTGGACGACCGCATCGATGGATTGTGTGATGACGAATGAACGAGAAGAGTGACGACGTTTCGCATTCGAGATACGAAAGGCGGCTTCACTCTAAAAGCGATGACGATGATGACGATGATGTCGTCTCAAACGCGCCTCCGATGTTGTTGTTCTTGCATTTCGAGAGGTAACGTTTCTCGTCGCAAAAGAATGGTGGTGGTTTCGCGTTCGTCTTCTTCGTCTTCTTCGTCTTCTTCCTCCTCCTCGTCCGGGGAAGTTTTGGACGATCTGATTTCCATTGCGTCGAGAGACAAGAGCGGAATAGGCTCGACGCGACGCCCGGAGATTGAATCCATCATCTACAGACTCCTCCTCCTCCTCGAAGAAGAAGAAGAAGAGAAAAACACGAAGTGCAACGATATCAGAGTTTCATTGTCCGCGCGATGGAAGCTTCTCTGGACGAGCGAACGGGAGACTTTGTTTTTGTTGGAGAAATTTCACGACTCGCGTGCGTATCAAACGATACACGTGGAGGAGAAAACGCTGACAAACGCGGTGGAATTTTCGGGTGGGAACACGTTTTTAGTGGAGAGCGAGATTGAAATTTTGGACGAGAGGAAGGTGAATTTTACGTTTCTTTCGGCTGGGTTGAAGTTTTCGAATGGGTTTACGCTACCGGTGCCGCCGGTGGGTAAAGGTTGGTTCGACAATATATACGTCGGCGAGAGATATCGCGTGGCGAGGGATTCGAGAGGCGATACTTTGATCGTCGAGCGGTGTTGAACGAGCGATACGTATCGCTCTGAATGTATGTGCTCAATTTATCTTCTACGCGTTGTATTTTTAATGCGCTATGTACTATTATTATTATCTAGTTTTTACCGGTCTAGACTATGTTGTCTGTCGTCACCGCTGCTTCGTCTTCAAACTCTTCCTCTTCTTTGCATCGCTTGAATCTTTTCAACATTAAACTCGACGTGACGACGGAAACGGAACTCAACGCCATCGCCAAGCCAGCGACTTCTGGAGGCAACCGAACTTTCACGAATGGGTACAATAAACCCGCAGCTATGGGTATCCCGAGCGCGTTGTATCCTAACGAAAAGAACAAGTTCATTTCGATGCGCCGAAACGTGGCGCGCGATAAATCGAGCGCGTGGACGACGTCGAAAATGTCAGATTTTACCAAAACGATACCAGCCGCTTCCATGGCGATGTCCGTGCCAGCACCGACGGCGATGCCTATATCCGCGCGCGTCATCGCTGGTGCATCATTCACGCCATCACCGACAAACGCGACGACGTTCTTTCCATTTTTCGTCCTCCTCCTCGAACTACTACTACTATTACTACTACTACTACTACCACCACGACCACTCGAAGAGATCGGTTTCCGTTCTCTCGCTTGCAACTCTTTGACGCAGTTGACTTTATCTCGCGGCAAACACTGCGAAAAAATGTAATCGATGCTCCCGATTTGACGCGCAATCGTCTCGCAGACGGCTTTGTTGTCGCCAGATACCATGGCGATTTCAACGTTTCGTTGTTTCAACGCTCGCAACGCTTTTTGCGCCTCTGGTCTCGGCTTATCTGCCAACGCGATGAAACCGAGGAAAACGCCGTCCAACTCGACGCACACGACCGTGCGTCCTTTTTCTTCGCAGGATCTTATTATTTCGGAGAACGACGACGACGAAATTGTCTTGCTACCGGCGTCGTCGTCGTCGAGAATGAAATCAGAATTACCGACGCGCAATTTCTTTTCTTGTTGTCTTCCCTCCGATCGCAACATGCACTCCAATCCTCGTCCAGGTACGGCGGCGAAGTTTGACACGGACAAATCGGAGACATCGAGTTGGCGGTCTTCCTCGACGTACAAAACGATGGCTTTCCCGAGCGGATGTTCGGAACTCTTCTCCGCCACGGCGGCTATTTTCAACAGCTGCGCTTCATCGATACCTACGTTTGTTCCAGGCGCACAGAAAACTTCAACTACGCTCGGTTTACCGAGCGTTAACGTCCCGGTCTTATCGAAACACACGACGGTCACGTCGTGCGCGATTTCCAGCGGTTCGCCACCTTTAATCAAAATACCAAGTTTTGCGCCAACACCGGTGCCAACCATGACCGCCGTTGGTGTCGCCAAACCTAAAGCGCACGGACACGCGATGACCAATACCGTGACGAAAAATACGAAACAAAATACGAACTCGCCTTCGTCGTCCGTCCATGATTTTGGCACCGACGTGGTCGCTTTCACGGCGATGAGCCAAAAGATGAAGGATAAAAACGCCAGCGCGACGACAGACGGGACAAAGACGGCGGAAATCTTATCCGCTCTGGCTTGTATCGGCGCTTTACTCGTTTGCGCGTCTTCTACCAAACGCACGATTTTGTTTAACGCGCGTTCGGCACCGACGTTCGTGGCGGCGACGAATACGGTTCCAAACGTATTTGTCGTTCCGGCAATGACAAAGGAGTTTTTCGTTTTTGGCACCGGTAAGGATTCACCGGTAATCGCGGATTCGTCCGCGGCGGTTTCACCGCTCAAGACGACGCCATCCACGGGAAACGCCGAACCAGGGACAACTTTCACGACGTCGTCGCGTTGTAACAAGTTTGAATCTATCTCTCGCTCGGAAACAATCTGCATTGCTTCGATGTTGTTGTAGATGACTTCGCATATGATTGCCGTGTTTGGCGCCAAGGACACGAGCTTTTGTATCGCCTCGGACGCCTTTCCCTTCGCGCGCGCCTCGAGCCATTTACCCAAGAGTACAAACGAGATTAAAACCGTGGACGTTTCGAAAAATATCGCGTCTTCCTTCCCGTGTTTATGCTCGTCGTCGTGTGACTTTGGAGCGGCGAAAACATTTTTCAAGACGACGTAGACTGAATAAAAGTACGCCGCGGACGTGCCCATGGCGATGAGCGTATCCATGGTGGCTGTTTTGTGTTTCATCGCCGAAAACGCGCGCGCGTAAAATTGGTACCCGAGAACAAATTGCGCCGGTGTCGCTAATATCCACGATATGATCCACATCAGCGAAACTCGCTGATTACCGTCCACTTTTTGCATGAAGAACGCTTTCGTCTCGTCAATCGGATCAAACACAATCATCATCAAAAGCAACGGTAACGCCAGCGGGACGGAGAGTAAGAACTGCTTCTTGTATTTTCGTTCGATGAGTTTCGATTTCCGTCCTTTTTCGTTTTCGTTTTCGTTTTCGTTCCATATTTCGCACCCGTACCCGAGACTTTGAATGGCGTATAAAATATCCCTCGCGCCGACGGACGTCCCTGGTTTCATTTCAACCACCACTTTCTCCAACAGTTCCGACGCGGACACGGAAATCACGTCGTTCGGGAACCGTTTCAAAATTGCATTCTCAATCCTAGGCGGACATGATTGACACACCATGCCGGAAACGTTAAACTTCATCGCGTCCGGTTTCGACACCGCGCAGTCGAAACCGAAATCTGAAATTTCATTCGCGATATCGTCTGGTTTCAACTTCGAGTCATTCGCGACCACCACGGTTGCACTTTCGCTCAATAAGTTCACCGAAAACGAAACCACAGAGTCGTCCTGGATACTTTTAATCGCGTTTTCCACCCCTGACACGCACGACGCGCACGTCATGCCTTCCACGTTGAAGTGATACGTTTTTGATTTTGTTTTAATAACAGACGTCGTCCGCTCGGTAAACGAGTTACTACTCCTCGCTCTTATTAATCTTTCCTTTTCCTCTTCTTCTTCGTCTGAGAATAATCTTTCTGGGTTCCTTGTTTTCATCATCCTATTATTCTCGTTGCTTTCTACGCATCCATACCCGGCCAACTCCAACGCTCGAATAATATTTTTAGTCTCATCAGAGGAGGAGGCGGAGGCACCTTTTTTCTCATCATCATCATCATCCGAAGAGGATGATGATAACAACTTTAAACTCACACAAACGTTCCTCTCTGTCGTCTTCACCGATTTCACGCGAACATCGACCACGTTCTCGACGTTCTCTCTGATCGCATCGGTCACCCACATCGCGCATCGGTCGCAGGACATCCCGGAGACGTCGAATTCGAAACGTTGGATGATTTCTTCTTCTTCTTTCTCTTCTTCCATCATTTCTTATTGCGACGCAAATTGTTACTCCCAGTTACAAGAGAAGAAAAAAAGAACAACAACAAACGCGCTCTCTCGTCTTCGTATCGAGATGTATAGATAGAATAAGTACGCTTTTCTGTGACGCTCTTTGGGCCAAAAATCGAAAGACATTTTCTCTTTTGAGTAAAAACCCTAAAGCTTTTGTTACATTGTTTGTTCCTTCATCCTTATTTTGGCTCGAAACAGGGTTGATGAACTCGATATCGGTTGGGAATTTCCCGCGTACGTTCAAATCGTGCCGCGAGCGTGTTCTACTTTGCTCGCGTGGCCGAGTGGTTAAGGCGACCGACTAGAAGCTTTCTTTCTTTTTTGTACAGCTCCTTTCTTCCTTACAATACTACCCACAATAGACCGACTAGAAGCTTTCTTTCTTTTTTGCACAGCAGCTCCTTTCTTCTCTTTTTTTTGAAGAGAGCAGAGAAAGAAATTTTCGAAAAATAAATTCTTTACTTTTTATACGCACAAACTTCACATTCACATCGTCAAACTCAAGAAGGTACGTCGTTTATAATAATAATACGAGAGCGTTACTATTCGTTCGTTCCCATCCTCCAATTCGCATTCACGTTATTGATTCGCGTGTTGTCTCTCTTTCTCTCTCTTTTACTCTTACAATTGGTGTCATTTATACCGCTTATAAAAAAAAGGGAACAACTTTCTCATCGCGAAAAAAATCAAGCACGCGCTAAAATCATCGCGACGACGGCGACCCGCGCGAGCGTCGCGCGCACCTTTTGACGCGCAAAACGAACGCGCGTGAAAGTGTTGCTTCCGTTTTCCCCGTTTTTTTTAGATGTGGACGTCGAGATGTGTGCATCGAAGCGTCTTTTCGTGAAGCGTCGCCGTCGAAGAGGAGAAAAAATTAGACAGATTCGTAACTTTCGTTGAGAGCCGTCAGTTTTGGGTGTGTGTGGTGGCTTTTAAAGATAATATACTGACATTATTATTATTATTATTACTACTATTAAAAACAATAATACAAACAGATATAATAATAAATAATGTCTCAAAAGATTGAAAACTTTCTCTTCACGTCCGAGTCCGTCAACGAGGGTCACCCGGACAAACTCGCCGATCAAGTCTCCGACGGCGTCTTGGACGCCATCTTGGCCCAAGATCCGG
>Ga0209090_10000542_pt1 | contig 23770 bp, 19 predicted proteins | sample ArcticOcean_MG_C_9_FD_187432 | JGI IMG/M metagenome (GOLD analysis project Ga0209090, IMG submission 187432) | Marine microbial communities from western Arctic Ocean - ArcticOcean_MG_CB2_152 (SPAdes) (version 2) | ecosystem: Environmental > Aquatic > Marine > Oceanic | place: Arctic Ocean... | reverse complement strand
TAAAAAGGATTGGGCATTACAACCGTCGGGTTTTTTTTGCTAGTATCTAGAGTGGCTTGAATAAAGGAAAAAATTCCTTCTCTGGTCCCACTAACTGGAAGAACATTTTTATCTGGATCGACTGGGCTAATTACGTCAAATCTTCTATTTAGATATTTAACATATGACTCTCTGAGCTCTGAAGTTCCTTTAGTAGTGGGATATTGAGACAGTAATTCCGAGTATTCATTCAGTAAAGAAAGAGCTTCTCTTGGCGGAGTATTTTTTGGCTCCCCTATTGATAGATTAATAGGGAAATCTCCTTTTGGCTTTGTCCTTTTTAATAATTCATTTAAATGAAAAAAAGGATATTCAGACAGTGTTTCTAATTTATGGTTCAATTTTTCTTAAATTTTAAGTGATTTTTCTAAATCAGTTATTAGTTGATTCAATTCTTCTTTTTTTATAAAAGGAGTATCTTCCTTCGAAGATATGCAAAATCTATCTTCGGCTCTTTCTCCGTAAGTTGCAATCCTGGCTTTTTTTATTACTGCCCCATGTTCTACAAATACTTTACTGACATTGGCCAAGATCCCAGGTCTGTCTTTGGTTCTTAGGTCTATCTGAGTCCACCTGTTGGTCATATCGTGCTTCACACTAATTGAAGTCTTAAGATTGAAATGCTTTAGATTTTTTGGAAGACGTTTTTGTACTAACTTGGGAATTAAATCTTCTGCATCGAGGGATTTTATAAGTTTATCTTTTATCTTCTTTATTTTATCTCCTTTTTTTGAAAGAGCATTTCCATTTCCATCAGAGATTTTTAAACAATCAAAGCAAAAACCATTTTTCATTCCAAATAATTTTGCATCCAAAAAATTGATATCTTCAGAGTCTAAGACACCTATTGTTGCTGCAAAAACATTTGGCCTGTCTTTTGTGTGAATAATTAGAGTTGTATTCCCTTTTTCATCTTCAAACAATTCAACTTTTGTAGAATCTTTTGTTTTTAGAAGAATATGGGCATGCTCCACAAGTTCTTTGGCTTCGAAGCTTTCAAAATAATTTGAATAGAAGTTCTTCCACAAAGCTTGCAGATCTTTTTCATTTATTTCTTTTTCTTTTAAAAGAGTATTTCGTGCCATTTTTAAATTGGTTGACTCGTTTCTTTCTTCTTTGTTTCCAAGAAAGTTTGATGCTTTTGAGTAGAGCTCTCCTAGAAGCGTTGAGTTCCAAGAATTCCATAGATCTGGATTTGTTGCACTCACATCCGCTACCGTCAAACAATAAAGGTAATCAAGGTTCTTTTGACTTTGAATCATTTCCCCAAAATTTCTAATTACAGAAGGATCAGATAGATCTTCTTTTTGTGATGTTTTTGACATTAATAAATGATTTATAACAAGCCACTCTATTAAATTCCTATCAACATTATTTATATCATGGCTTTTGCAGAATCTTCTCACTATCGTTGTGCCTAAGGTCGAATGATCTTTACCACGACCTTTGCCAATATCATGATAAAGGCCTGCTATATAAAGAATTTCTATTTTAGGCAGGTTTTTAATAATTTTTGACGCCAAAGGGTATAGATCTGAAGAGGTTCCCAAAAGCATTCGCCTCATATTCCTAAGAACCTGCAATGTATGGGCATCAACAGTATAGATATGAAAAAGATCATATTGCATTTGGCCAGTGATTCTTCCAAATTCCGGTAAATATCTACCTAAGATTCCTAGCTCTTTCATTTTCTCTAATTGAGTTACCATGAGTCGTTCAGACCTTATGAGCTTTAGGAAAAGATTTATATTCTTTTTCTTTTTTCTAAATTCAGAGTTAATGAGATCTCTATCTTCTTTTAAGATGCGAAGAGTTCGTGATTCTATGCCATGAAGTTTAGGATGTTCGGCTAATTGCACAAAGAGATCGAGAAGTAAGGATGGGTTCTTTTTAAATCCATCAGATCTCTTTAAGCACAGGAGGTCATTTTTTTGATAAAAGTTATTATCAATATCTTTCTTTCTACTAAACTTTGTTCTATAGAGATTCTCTTTAAAAGACTGAATAACCGTTGAGTTAATTTCTGATATGGTTAAAGCGGATCGATAATACCTATGCATTAGCTTTTCAGCAGCTGAATTAGGATTTTCTATCGTGGGAAAGAGTTTCTTGGCTATTGAAATTTGGTATTCAAACAACAACCTATCTTCTTCTCTATTGGCTTCCAAGTGGAGGAGGTACCTTATAATCCAGAGCCAGTATTTAGCTTTTTTAAGTTCATTCCTTTCGAAAGGCGTAACAATGTTGAATAGGTCCAGATTACCTTTTTGAGTATTTCTTGAATAATTTTTTAACAACCAATCAATTGTATGAATGTCTCTCAATCCACCAGGAGAAGATTTTACATCGGGTTCTAAATTATATTCTGTGTTATGAAATTTTGTATGACGCTCTGTTTGCTCATCATATTTAGCTTCAAAGAATTTCTTTTCAGGCCAGAGATTTTTTACTTCTAAGATTTTAAAGAGTTCAGACTCCATGTTCATATCACCTGATATTAATCTGGATTCAAGCATGTTGGTCATTGTCCTAATATCTGATCTAGCTTGTATTTTTGACTCTTTTACAGTCCTGACGCTATGACCAACGTCAAATCCAATATCCCATAAATGGCTTATAAATTTTGTTACCGCTGCCTCATCACCGCTGCCAAGAGTATTCTGACTAAGAATTAGTAGATCGATATCTGAGAAGGGGTGAAGTTCTGATCTTCCATAACCCCCTACAGAAAATAATGCTAGATCATTGACTGTTTCTAAACCTAGTTCTGTCCAAATGTCCCTCAACAGAGAGTCTGAAAGATTCGATCTCATCTCTAAGAAATTTGCTATACCTTTGACTTGCCTGCCTCTGCCCCCTGTAAGCCAATTGTTAAATTGCTCTTGTATCTTTAGGTTGTTCTCATTGTTAGCCTGAGAGAAGATTTCATTCATTAAAAATAGAGGTTCTTAGAACCTTTCTTCTTTTCTTCTTGTCAGAACTTCACAGCCTGTTTCAGTAACGGCAAGTGTGTGTTCCCATTGGGCAGAATTCCTTCCATCTTGAGTCTCTACGGTCCACCCATCAGATAGAGTCTTGGTGTATTTTGTACCTAAATTTATCATTGGCTCTATGGTAAAGCACATTCCTTCTTTTATCTCCAGACCAGTACCCGGTTGACCATAATGCAATATTTGAGGCTCGTCATGATAAATCTTACCTATTCCGTGACCGCAATATTCCTCTACTACAGAGTAGTGATTATTTTCTGCGTGAGTCTGAATTGCATTGCCAATGTCTCCTAAAAAGGCACCAGGTCTAACGACGTCTATTGCCTTATAAAGACATTCTTGAGTGATCTTAACCAATCTCTCGTTATGAGGTTTTGATTTCCCCACCGTAAACATCTTTGATGTGTCTCCGTGCCAGCCATCTTTTAAGACTGTTACATCAATGTTAATGATGTCATCATTTTTAAGAACCTTATCTTTACTAGGAATTCCATGACAGATAACCTGATTTACACTTGAACAGACTGTCTTTTCATACCCTTTATAGCCAACGTTTGCTGGAATGGCACTTTGTGTATTAACAATATAATCATGACACCTTTGGTCCAATTCTTCTGTCGAAGTTCCTGGAACCACAAAAGCCGTAATCATTTCTAAAACTTCTGCAGCAAGCTGTCCTGCTATGCGCATTCCATTAATTTCTTCTTTTGTTTTTATCATTTTATAAATTAATCTTACTAATATTAGTTTTTTAAATGGACATCATTCCATTGTTTTATTATAGTGCGGTTTTAATGCCAAATGGCTTTAAAAAACATAAACGCGAATTTCAGATTTTCTTCTGGTTCGCTTTTTTTTCATCAATTTTAAACCACCATCCTTCTAATGAAATCCGAATCTAAGGCTATTTTAGCTTTGGCTGATGGCACTATATTTAGTGGTACAAGTATTGGAGCAGAAGGAAAAACCAAAGGTGAGGTTGTTTTTAATACTGCCATGACGGGTTACGAAGAAATCTTAACAGACCCTTCTTATAAGAACCAAATTGTTACTTTAACTTATCCTCACATAGGAAATACGGGGATAAATACTGAAGATCTTGAATCGGATGATGTTTGGTGTTCGGGACTCATAATTCGCGATTACCCCTTCAAGTCCAGCAACTGGAGAAAAGAAAAGGATTTAAAAGAATTCTTAATTTCTAGGAATACAGTCGCTATAGCCGATATAGATACCAGAAAATTAACAAGATTAATAAGAAAAAAAGGGGCCCAATCTGCCGCCATAATTTCTCTTCCTGACATTGACGAAGATGAAGCAATTGAGTTTGCTAATAGTTTTGGCGGACTAGGCGGACAAGATCTCGCAGCAGAAGTTAGCACAAAGAAGCAATACAATTGGTCTGAAGGCAGCTGGCTCAGCAGCCCAGTAAATAAAAAATACAAAGTAGTAGCGCTTGATTTTGGAGTGAAGAAGAATATTCTCAGGCTTTTGGTGGACCAAGGTTGTGAAGTAGAAGTCGTTCCTGCTAAAACAGATTATCAGGAGATTCTTTCCCTAAAACCCGATGGTTTGTTCCTTTCAAATGGACCCGGTGATCCTGAGCCTTGCGGCTATGCTATAGATACCATTAGAGAGATTGCAGAGTTAAGAATTCCAATCTTTGGTATTTGTTTGGGGCATCAATTGTTGTCTTTAGCATTTGGAGCAAAAACTAAAAAGATGAAGTTTGGCCATCACGGAGCAAATCATCCTGTTCAAGATTTATCAACCAATAAAGTCTATGTGACAAGTCAAAATCATGGCTTTACAGTTGACGAGGAGAGTCTTCCAAATTCGCTTAAAGTTACACACAAATCCTTGTTTGATGGAACCATTCAGGGAATTGAACACGAAAGTTTTAAGGCATTTAGTTTTCAAGGTCACCCTGAAGCGAGCCCTGGTCCTCATGATTTAATCTATCTTTTTAAGAAATTTATAAAAAATATGGGAAATAAAGATGCCTAAGAGAACCGATATAGAGTCCATATTAATCATAGGGGCTGGTCCTATAGTCATTGGTCAGGCTTGTGAGTTTGATTATTCAGGAGCTCAAGCTTGCAAGGCTCTGAAAGAAGATGGTTATAGAGTTATTTTAATTAACTCCAATCCAGCAACCATTATGACCGATCCTTCCATGGCTGATTCGACTTATATTGAGCCCATTCATTGGGAAACAATTGAAAAGATAATAAAGAAAGAAAAACCCGATGCCTTGCTTCCCACTATGGGTGGGCAGACGGCCTTAAATGCTGCTTTAGATTTGGACAGCAGAGGCATTTTAGAGGAACATAATGTCCAAATGATTGGAGCTTCTAAAGAAGCCATAGATAAGGCAGAAGATAGAGATCTATTCGCAAAAGCCATGAGAAGAATAGGTTTGAATGTTCCTCAAGCTGAACTGGCTCATGATGTTGATCAAGCTCATGAGATCTTGGGCAGGATTGGATTCCCTTGTGTATTAAGACCAAATTTTACAATGGGCGGATCAGGCGGAGGTATTGCATACAACAAAGAAGAGTTTCTTGAAATCTGCCTTAGAGGTTTTGATTTATCCCCTACCTCAGAAGTATTCATAGATAAATATTTGGGTGGATGGAAAGAATATGAAATGGAGGTTGTACGAGACAAAAATGACAACTGCATTATTGTTTGCAGTATTGAAAATCTTGACCCAATGGGAATTCATACCGGGGATTCAATTACTGTTGCACCTGCTCAAACTTTAACGGATAAGGAATATCAACGAATGAGAAATGCTTCAATTGATATCCTCAGAGAAGTAGGGGTAGAGACAGGGGGCTCAAACGTTCAGTTCACTGTAAATCCAGAAGATGGTGAGATGTTGGTCATTGAAATGAATCCCAGAGTTTCAAGATCATCTGCTTTGGCTTCAAAAGCTACAGGCTTTCCCATAGCAAAAGTAGCTGCAAAACTAGCCGTTGGCTACACCCTTGATGAGCTAAAGAACGACATTACTGGAGGAATAATACCGGCATCTTTTGAACCTTCAATTGACTACGTTGTAACAAAAATACCAAGATTTAATTTTGAGAAATTTCCACAAGCAGAACCTATATTATCTACTCAAATGAAATCAGTTGGAGAAGTAATGGCCATTGGAAGGACTTTTCAAGAATCATTGCAAAAAGCTATTAGAGGGCTTGAAACCGGAAGAGATGGATTAAATGAAATCTACAATCATGATGAAGGGGATTTAGAATTCCTCAAACAAGAGGTAGCCAAACCAAGTCCAGATAGACTTTGGTATTTAGCTGATGCCTTAAGAGCAGGGCTGAGTGAAGAGGATGTATTTAATTTATGCAAAGTAGACCCGTGGTTTATCTATCAGATATCGGACTTGGTTCTAGAAGAAAAGAAAGTTTTAGAGTTGACATTAAATGATTTAGATCACGACAACATGTTGTCATTAAAGAAAAAAGGTTTTTCTGACTCAAGACTTGCAACCTTATTGCAAGTTGAAGAACTTGAAGTGCGAAATAAAAGAAAAGAATTACTTGTTTCGCCAGTATTTAAAAGAGTCGATACTTGTGCAGCTGAATTTGAATCTTCAACAGCTTATATGTATTCAACTTACGAAGAAGAATGCGAGTCACTGCCAACTAATAATAAAAAGATAATGGTTTTAGGCGGAGGTCCAAACAGGATTGGCCAAGGTATAGAGTTTGATTATTGTTGTGTGCATGCATCAATCGCAATGAGAGAAGAAGGGTACGAAACAATAATGGTTAACTGCAACCCGGAGACTGTTTCAACAGATTATGATGTTTCAGATCGTTTGTACTTTGAACCAATAACTGCAGAAGATGTTTTGGCAATAACCGAACTTGAAAAACCAGACGGAGTAATAGTTCAATACGGAGGCCAAACCCCTCTAAAATTAGCTGAAGAACTTGAAAGAAATGGAGTTCCTATTTTAGGAACTTCACCAGATTCTATAGATCTTGCAGAAGACAGAGGTAGATTTCAGGAATTTGTTAACAGATTAAAATTGAAACAACCCCCGAATGGTTTGGCTACAAATCTCGAAGAAGCCATGGAAGTTTCAGAAAAAGTTGGCTTCCCTTTGGTTGTTAGACCTTCTTACGTTCTTGGCGGAAGAGCAATGGAAATAGTTTACAAGAAGAGTGATCTTGAGAAGTATTTAATTGATGCAGTGCAAGCAAGTGAGAATAGCCCGGTCTTGTTGGATGGATTCTTAAATCAAGCTACAGAACTGGATATTGAAGCTGTATGTGATGGTACGAATGTGGTTATAGGAGGCATACTCCAGCACATAGAACAGGCAGGTATTCACTCAGGGGATTCAGCTTGCTCCTTGCCACCCTACAGTTTAGATAAAGACATTATTGAGCAGGTGAGTGATTTAGTTAAGAACATAGCATTAGAGATAAAAGCCATAGGGTTAATTAATGTACAAGTAGCAATACTAAATAATGAGATATTTATATTAGAAGTTAATCCTCGTGCCTCTAGAACAATACCTTTTGTTTCAAAATGCATTGGAAAATCTATGGCTAAGATAGGAGCTAGATGCATGGCTGGAATCAGTTTAGAAGAACAGGGATTCCTTGAGCCAATAATTCCAGATTACTTTTCAGTCAAAGAGGCTGTTCTTCCTTTTGCCAGATTTCTTGGAGTAGATCCTATTTTAGGGCCTGAAATGAAATCAACTGGAGAAGTCATGGGAGTTGGGCAGACTTTCTCTGAAGCTTATGCCAAAGCTCAATTAGGAGCTGGAGAAAAAATTCCTCAAGAAGGCTCAGTATTTTTAAGCGTCAGAGACTCTGATAGAAACGTCTTAGGTTCGTTAGCTAAAGAATTTCATCAGCTTGGTTTTAAACTAATCGCCACTAAAGGAACTGCAAGAATTATAATGAATGAAGGTATTCCGGTGGAAATAGTTAAAAAAGTTGCTGAAGGCCGACCCCACATCGTAGATTTAATGAAAAATAAAGAAGTGAATTTAATAGTCAATACAACAGAAGGAAGGCAATCTATTTTAGATTCTGCTTCTATAAGAAGAACAGCCCTAGAAGAAAAAATTTATTGCACGACTACCATTGAAGGTGGAAAGGCCGTCTGTGCCGTTGTAAGAAATAAGGATTCTTGGGGGGTTGAACGACTTCAAGATCTTCATGGTAGACTAGAAAAATAATATTATGCATCCAATGACATTGGAGGGGGAAGCCCTTTTAAAAGAAGAACTTCAAAGATTAAAATTTGAAGAAAGGCCGTCTGTCATAGATGCTATAGCTACAGCTAGAGAATTTGGAGATTTAAAAGAAAATGCTGAATATCATGCAGCTAAAGAACAACAATCTCTTATTGAAGCCAGAATTAAAGATATTGAAATTAAACTTTCTAATTCACAAGTCATAGATTTAAGTAAGATAGTGCCGTCTGACAAAGTAATTTTTGGTACAACAGTATTGATTGAAGATTTTTCTGATTCAAGTCAGCTAACATACAAGATAGTTGGTGCTGATGAAGCAGATATTAAAAAAGGAAAAATCTCAGTGATTTCTCCAGTTGCAAAGAGTTTAATTGGTAAATTTGAAGGTGATACAGTGAAAGTTGAAACCCCTGGTGGCACTAAGGAATATGAAATTATCAATGTTAAGTATATTTAAGAGTTGGGTAAGAAGTCTAAATCAAACTATCGTGATGGAGATTCTTTCTCAAGAAAAGCTAAATTAGAAGGTTACCGATCCAGATCTGCTTTAAAACTTAAAGAATTACAAAAAAAAGATCACTTCCTGAAAAAGGGAATGTCAGTTTTAGATCTAGGATCTTTCCCAGGAGGATGGTCTCAAGTTAGTAAAGAATTTGTCGGTAAAACAGGAAAAGTTGTCGGAGTAGATTTACAAGAAATGAAGGCAATTGAAGGAACTTCATTTATTCATAAATCAATTATTGATCTTAAAGCCAAAGACTTTGAGAGTACTATTTTACCTTTTGATATTGTTTTATCTGATATGGCCCCCAATATAAGTGGTATACAAGATAGAGATAATGCACAAATGATAGATCTATTAGATAAGGTTAAATATTCCATTGAAAATTTCCTAAAAACTGGTGGCTCAACTATAATTAAAGTTTTTCAAGGTGATAGTTTGGATCATGCAAAAATTTTCATTAAAGATCATTTTATGGAAGTTAAGATCAGGAAACCCAATTCCTCTAGACCAAACTCTAATGAAACGTATATATTAGGTATAAATTTAAAATAAAATGAACGAAATGATAAAAAATTTACTTATGTGGTTATTCATTGCAATAACCATGTTTTCTGTTTTTAGTAACTTTTCAAATGAGCCGTCAATTACAGAATTAAGTTATTCAGAATTCATCTCACAGGTAGAGAGCGATCAAGTGCTAAGTGTTGAGTTCATGAGTGATAATTACACTTTGAAAGGGAAAACAGTTAACGGGGAGAGTTTCACAACCGTTAGACCTCCTTTCTTGCAAGATGACTTAAGCGAGACGCTCTCTGAGCATCGTGTTGCGGTTACTGGAGAAAAACCAGAAGAACAATCAATACTAAAGCAATTATTAATAGCTAGCTTCCCGATCTTAATAATTTTAGCTGTTTTTATATTTTTTATGAGACAGATGCAGGGCGGTATGGGAGGAAAATCTGGTCCAATGAGTTTTGGTAAAAGTAAAGCCAAGATGCTCGAAGGGGGCAAGGTAAAAACAACTTTTTCAGACGTTGCCGGAGTGGAGGAAGCAAAGCAAGAAGTGCAAGAAGTTGTAGACTTTCTAAGAGACCCTAGTAAATTCCAGAAGCTTGGAGGAAAGATTCCTGCTGGAATACTCTTAACGGGATCTCCAGGAACAGGAAAAACTCTTCTAGCAAGAGCGATTGCGGGAGAAGCTGAAGTGCCATTTTTTACAATATCAGGATCTGATTTTGTAGAAATGTTTGTCGGCGTAGGAGCTTCTAGAGTAAGAGATTTATTTGAACAAGCAAAAAAACAAGCTCCTTGTATTGTATTTATAGATGAAATAGATGCCGTTGGAAGACATAGGGGCGCCGGGATGGGTGGTGGTCACGATGAACGAGAACAAACTTTAAATCAACTACTAGTCGAAATGGATGGTTTCGAAGACAACCAAGGAGTTATTATCGTTGCAGCGACAAACAGACCTGACGTATTAGACCCGGCATTACTCAGACCGGGTAGGTTTGATCGACAAGTTGTTGTTCCTTTACCTGATATCAGGGGCAGAGAACAGATTCTTAAGGTGCATATGAAAAAGGTTCCTATTGCTGATGATGTGGAAGCATCTTTAATTGCCAGGGGTACACCTGGGTTTTCTGGAGCAGATTTGGCTAACTTAGTTAATGAAGCTGCTCTTGTTGCTGCCAGAACAGCAAAGAAACTTGTAGGCATGGAGCAATTAGAATATGCAAAAGACAAAGTAATGATGGGTGCTGAAAGAAAATCTATGGTCATGTCTGAATCAGAAAAATTAAAGACTGCTTATCATGAAGCTGGACATGCAATAGTAGGAAGGTCTTTGGAAGAACACGACCCAGTTTATAAAGTCACTATTATTCCACGCGGCAGAGCTCTAGGTGTAACAATGTTCTTGCCAGAAGAAGATAAATACAGTTACAGCTATCAAAGTATCTTAGACAGGATTTGTGGTTTATACGGAGGCCGTATTGCTGAAGAGCTTATTTATGGTCAAAAAGGAATAACTACAGGGGCGTCTAACGATATTGAAAGAGCAACTGAATTGGCAACTAATATGGTCACAAAATGGGGTTTATCACCAAAACTTGGACCTATTAAATACGGAGAAGAAACCGATGAACCTTTTTTAGGCAGGTCAGCAGGTACGGCTAAGCAAGGCATATCAGATGAAACTGCTGCAATTATTGACAATGAAGTTAAAGATATACTTGGGGGCTGTTATAAAACAGCTACTTCTATACTTTCTGATAATCTAAAACATTTACACTCAATGGCCAAAGCCCTTGTTGATTATGAGACATTAGATAAAAATCAAATAGAAGATATCATGGCAGGAGGCGAGCCAAGAGCACCAACTTCTTATGAAGATTCTTCAGAAACCAAAAAGAAGCAAGACCCAGAAGTAGGCGATGCAGCAGAACAGAATTAGATTCAGACTGCTTATCTTCAATCTTTTTTATGACTCTTAACATTCGAAGAAAAAGAGCAACAAATACTCTTACTCAAGATAGAAAATTTGGAACAGATGGCATAAGAGGGCCAGTTGATTCCACAATGAATCCCTTATTTGTTACTAAACTAGGATGGGCGGCAGGAAGTGTTTTAAAGGAAGAAGGAATCTCCAGAGTGTTAATTGGAAAAGATACTCGCATATCTGGTTATATGCTTGAATCTGCTCTTCAAGCAGGCTTTATATCATCAGGCATGGATGTGACTCTTTTAGGCCCGCTTCCCACACCTGCAGTGGCTTATCTTGCAAAAAGTAACAATCAAGTCGGTGTAGTCATAAGTGCTTCACACAACCTCTTTGAAGATAATGGGATTAAGTTCTTTACGAGAGACGGCCATAAGTTTTCTTCTGATTTAGAAAAAAGAATTGAATTAAAAATTACACAACCTATCTCGACTGTAAAATCTATTAATCTAGGAAAAGCAAACCGATTAAACGACGCTCAGGAGCAGTACGTAGAATTTTGTAAATCTGCTACTCCTAATTTAGACCTAACAAATCTCTCCATTCTTCTTGACTGTGCTAATGGAGCTACCTATTCAGTTGCACCAAAAGTTTTTAGAGATCTCGGAGCAGATGTCACAACTATTGGAGCTGATCCTGATGGAATAAATATAAATCAGAATTGTGGTTCAACTAGTCCAGATTTCCTGGCGGGAGAAATGGCCAAAGGAAGTTATGATATAGGCATTGCATTTGATGGCGATGGCGATAGAATTTTGATTGTAGGTAAATCTGGAAAAGTACTAGATGGTGATGATTTATTGTACCTACTAACTTCTGCGCGTATTGATAAAAGTGAAGATTTTCAAGGAGAAGGTGTAGTTGGAACTTTAATGACAAATAAAGCTTTAGAGAATCATTTCAAAGATTCAAATATCAATTTTACTCGTACCGACGTAGGTGATAAGTATGTACTTCAAGAACTGTTGCGTAAAAGCTGGTCCATAGGAGGTGAGCCTTCTGGTCATATTATCTGTTTAGATGCTTCTTCTACCGGAGATGCTGTCATTGCAGCACTGAAAATTTTAGAACATTCTAAAGATCAATTATTTGATGTTGAAACAATATTGCATAAGTTTGAAAGGTTTCCTCAAACCTTAATAAATATAAATGTAGAAGATGTTAATGAAGTGATTATGAATAATTCTTTCCGAGCTGCATTAAAAGATACTGAAGCTTTGCTTGGTGATCTAGGAAGAGTATTAATTAGACCTTCAGGTACTGAGCCTTTAATTAGAATAATGGTAGAAAGTCAAAATGCAGAAGTTGCAGATGAATCTGCACGTTTTCTTGCTGACTTGGCGTCTTCAATCTAAAGGTGAATAATTTTATGATTATTGCTAATTGGAAAATGAATGGCTCCAAGGAAGAGGTTAAGAATTGGATTGATATTTTCAATGATCATGTTGAATATGAGAATCAATCAGGTTGTATTTTTTGTCCTCCTTCATGTTTCCTTGATAATGCAAATGAGATCATTTCATCTAATAATATACAGCTTAATTTAGGTTCCCAAGATCTTGATCCAGATGCAGATAACCCATCTACTGGAGGGATAAGTGGAAAGATGTTAAAAGATCTTGGATGTGATTACGTGTTAATTGGACATTCAGAACGTAGAATGTATTTCAATGAACATGAAGATGTTTTATTACAGAAGCTTACCTCAGCTGCTCTAAATAACCTTAAGATTGTCTACTGTGTAGGCGAAACAAAGGAACAAAGAGAACAAGGGATGGCAATAGAAGCTATCAAGATTCAATTAAGAGCCCTTAAAGGATTACCTGTTAATCTTATCTCCGTAGCATATGAACCTATTTGGTCAATCGGAAAAGGCATCACTCCTTCTTTAGATTCTATACATGAAATGCACCAAATCATTAAAGATGAGTTAAAATCTATTCTTAACACAGAAGAAAATATTTTAGTTTCTTATGGCGGGAGTGTGTCAGCAGAGAATGCAGTATCCATTTCGTTATTAAATTCAGTTGATGGACTTTTAATAGGAGGCGCTTCTCTTAATCCAGAATCTTTTTCTAAAGTGGTAAATAACATAACAATACAAGACTAATTTTATGGAAAACTTATTAATATTCTTCTACATACTTATTTCGGTAGTTCTTATACTTATGATACTTCTTCAGCAAGGCAAAGGTTCTGATTTAGGAAGTGCTTTTGGTTCTGGATCTAGTAATACTATGTTCGGTCCAAGCACAGCAGCCAATCCTCTCACCAAGATTACGGCATTTTTATCAGCAGCTTTTTTAATATTAAGTATGACTATAACTTGGCAGGCTAGAAATGTTAACCAAGAAGTAATTTTACAAGAACAATCGAAAGATGTAGTAGAGGAAGGTATCTTACCTGACTCTACACCTAAAGAATAAAGCCGAAGTGGTGGAATTGGTAGACACGCTACCTTGAGGGGGTAGTGAGCTTTGCTCGTGGAGGTTCGAATCCTCTCTTCGGCACCAACTTTATATCCTTGACCCTTTGACCCCATAAATCTATAATTCGCCCCCTTTGATGCGGGGTGGAGCAGTCTGGTAGCTCGTCGGGCTCATAACCCGAAGGTCGTAGGTTCAAATCCTGCCCCCGCTACCAATATAAGCCCTATATGGGCTTTTTTATTAGGTAAACAGTATGGATTCTAGACATATAGAACAAATTTTAGCAAAGGATATAAATTCCTTTGGTTGCCACATATGGGGAATCGAATTCTCCGGAAAAATAACCAATCAAACATTAAGAGTCTTTATAGATAAGGATTCTGGTATATCTATAGATGACTGCGAAGCAGTTAGTAAGCACATCAGTAGGGTTCTTGAATCAGAAGAAGAGATTGGAGATGATTATTCGTTAGAAGTTTCTTCACCGGGATTGGATAGAAAATTTTTTAAGGACAGTCAATATGATAACTATCTAGGGCATACCTTAAAAGTAAAATTTTTAGGTAATGATGGCAAGTTTATGACTATAAAAGGGCTATTACTTAGAACTTCAAAAGAGAGCATATTCTTAGAAGATAACAATACAGAGCTAGAAATATATTTTAAAACTATAAAAAAAGGTAGTTTAGAAATAACAGAGGTTTAAACATGCAAAATGAAATACTACTAGTAGCAGAAGCGGTTTCCAGTGAAAAAGGCCTGCCTAAGGATTCAATCTTTGAGGCTATAGAATTAGCTCTTGCTACTGCAACAAAGAAAAGATACGAAGAAACGTCACTTATTGAAGTGAATATAGATAGGTCTACAGGTGAGTATGAATCTTTTAAATGTTGGGAAGTCGTATCAGAAGAAGAGTTTGAAGACTCTGAATTCCATTTGCAACTTGATGAAGCAAAGGCTAAAGAGAGCACTTTGGAGCTAGGTTCAATTTACAGAGAACAAGTTGAAAACGTTGAATTTGGGAGGATAGCAGCTCAAGCAGCAAAACAAGTAATTGTGCAAAAGGTAAGAGAGGCAGAGAGAGCTCAGGTAGTCGAAAAGTACAGGGCTTTCATAGGGGAATTGGTTAGCGGAACGGTAAAAAAAGTATCCAGAGAATTCTTGATAATTGATTTGGGAGATGGCGCTGAAGCTATCCTTTCAAGAAATGAACTAATTCCTGGAGAAGTGTTCAGGATGGGAGATAGGTTAAGAGCAGTCTTGCAAGAAGAGGAGCGAGAGAATAGGGGTCCGCAGCTTGCTTTAAGCAGAAAATGTCCTGAGATGGTAGGAGAATTATTTAAGCTAGAGGTGCCTGAGATTTTAGAACAAGTGATAGAGATTAAGGCTATTGCAAGAGACCCAGGATCGAGAACAAAGATAGCTGTTAAAACGAATGACAACAGGATTGATCCGGTAGGGGCATGTGTTGGCATGAGAGGTTCAAGAGTTCAAGCTGTTTCAAGTGAATTGGGAAATGAAAGATTGGATATTGTTATATGGGATGATGATCCTGCTCAGCTTCTTATTAATTCCATGGGTCCTGCTGAAATAACTTCTATCGTATTAGACGAAGTTAAGGGAACTATGGAAGTAGCGGTAACAGAAGATACTTTAGCCCAAGCAATAGGAAAAAGTGGTCAGAACGTAAGACTGAGTAGTCAAATAACCGGTTGGAAATTAAATGTAATTGACCAAAATGCAGCATCAGAAAAAGGCGAGCAAGAAAGTTCTACCTACGTTACAAGCTTGGTTGGTTATTTGGACGTAGACGAAGATGTCGCCAAGGCATTGGTTGAAGATGGTTTCACAAATTTAGATTTAATTGCTACGTCCTCTAATGTGGATATAGCTAAAATAGAAGGATTTGATGAAGAAATAGCAGATCTTCTTATTGGCAGATCAAAGGAAGCTCTTTTGACTTTAGCTATGGAGTTGTCTTCAGATTCAGATGAGGATTCTAATGATTTAATGTCTCTAGAAGGAGTTGATATGTCTTTGGCTTTAGAATTAAACCAGAAAGGCATCACTGACAGAGAAGAGCTGGCCGAACAATCAGTCCATGAATTGATACAACTTGTTGATATGACTGAAGAAGCAGCTGCTGAGCTAATCATGCAGGCTCGTGCACATTGGTTTGAATAAAAGGTTTTATATTATATGGCATTATTAACAGTAGAAAAAATAGCAAAGATAGTCGGAACTCCGGCTGAGACTTTGCTTTCACAAATGAATGAAGCTGGACTTGATCACTCAAGTATTACTGACGATGTAAAGGATTCTGATAAAAAAACATTATTAGAATTCCTTAAGAATCAACAGACAAAAGCTGGTAAGACCATATCTTTAAAAAAGAAAAAAACTACTGATTCAAGAACCCCAATTTCCTCAAATACTGTTGCAATTACAAGAAAAAAAGTAGTACAAGACAATAACGGTGCGTCAGCCGATAAAGAAAATTCATCAGGAATAGACTTCACTGAAGTTGAGAAAAAAAGAGTTGCAGGAGAAACCTTAAAGAAAACGGAAGAAGAACAAAGAAAGAAGGACTTAGAAAATAAAACGCTGGTTACGAGACGAAAAGCAAAAACAACCGATAATAAGCCTTTAGAAAGAACAAAAACTACCGTATCCACATTAACTCAAAATAAAACTGCTCCCAAACCAAAGACTCCATTAACAAAAAAAGAGCAAAGAGAGTTAGAAGGTGAGAGTTATTTTGGCAAATCTGATTCGCAGCATGGCTTCGAGAGGCCGACTGAAACAGTAATAAAGATAATTCAAGTGCCTGAAACCATGACGGTAAGCGATTTGGCTCAGAGTCTTTCTGTTAAGGGAGCAGAGGTAGTCAAAAAATTAATGGACATGGGTGTAATGGCTACTCTTAACCAGCCTTTGGACCAAGATACAGCAATCTTAGTTACTGAAGAGCTAGGACACAAGGGAGAACCTGCTGAAGAAGTTCAAGTAGAAGACAAGCTCATGGAGCTGGTAACTTACGAAGGAGAGGAAACTGCTAGAAATGCAGTTGTTTCTGTGTTGGGTCATGTTGATCATGGAAAAACAACCTTATTAGATTTCATCAGGAGTACTAATGTGGCTGCAGGGGAGGATGGAGGGATAACTCAAAAAATTGGAGCTTATCAGGCTAATACAGTGCATGGAACAATAACATTTATTGATACTCCGGGACACGCTGCATTCTCAGAAGTCAGAGCAAGAGGTGCTAATTCTACAGATATAGTAATTTTAGTTGTAGCAGCAGATGATGGTCTTCAGCCACAAACTGAAGAGGCAATCAGTCATGCTAAGGCAGCGGGCGTGCCAATAGTGGTAGCTGTCAATAAAATGGACAGAGAGGAAGCGGATATTGAAAAAGTAAAAACTGCACTGTCCAATAAAGACCTGATACCTGAAGATTGGGGTGGTGATACTCAGTTCTTACCCATTTCGGCTCTTAAAGGAGACGGCATAAAAGAACTTTTAGAAGCAGTAGCTCTTGAAGCAGAAGTTCTGGAATTAAAAGCTCATCATAAAGGTCCTGCTTTTGGAGTTGTTTTAGATTCTACTACCGAAAAAGGCCAAGGTGCAGTTGCAACAATACTTGTACAAAAAGGTACTTTAAAGAAGGGAGACAGCATACTTGTAGGGGAACAAACCAAGAAAGTTAGAAGTTTGGTAGACGAAAATGGGAATATTTTAAAAGAAGCAGGCCCATCCGTACCTGCTTTGATAAGTGGTTTGGATTCTCCACCAAAAGCTGGAGACGAGTTTGTCGTGGTTACAAGTGAAAAAATGGCTAAAGAAATTTCCAATGCAAGGTCCAAGAAAGCCAGAGAGACAAGACTGGCCAGGAATCAAATATCTAATTTAGAGATGTTATTTGAATCTGAGTTGGCTAATCACATCATACTCAATATAGTCATTAAGGCAGACACTCACGGTTCTTTAGAGGCTATTATCGGTTCAATAAAAAATCTTGAGAACGAAGAAATAAAAATTAATATTGTCCATGAAGCCGTCGGTGCAATTAATACTAATGATGTTAACCTGGCATTAACAACAGATTCTTTTGTAATAGGTTTTAATGTTAGGGCAGATGGAGCTTCTAAAAAACTTGCGGAGAAAGAATCCATTGAAATACTTTATTACTCAATCATCTATGACCTTATAGATGGAATAAGAAAATCAGTAGAAGGACGTCTTCCTCCTGAAGTTAAAGAAGAAATACTTGGAACAGCTGAAGTTAAAGATCTATTCAAGTCTCCTAAATTTGGTTTGATTGCTGGATCGATGGTAATTGAAGGAACTATTAAAAGAACCAAGCCTATAAGAGTTATCAGAGAAGGTATTGTAATCTTTGAAGGTCAGCTGGATTCTTTGAAACGTTTTAAAGATGATGCAAGTGAAGTTCCTATGGGCACTGAATGTGGAATAGGAGTGGCTAATTATAAGGACGTACAAGTGGGAGATAAGATTGAAGTATTTGATCGAATAGAAGTAAAGAGAACGTTGGATTAATCAATGCCTTCTTTAGATTTCAAACGCTCAGATAGGGTCTCAGATTTAATTCACTCAGAAGTAGCCAAGATATTTTCTCTTGAAGTAAGAGACCCAAGGTTAGCTGGAATAACTATCATCAGAGTAGAAATGACTCCTGACATGAAAAAAACTTTTATTTACTACTCATCTTCTAATAGTTTTTCTGATGTTGATAAAAAAGATTTATTAATCGGTCTTAGTAAAGTCAAAGGTTTTATAAGAAGCACTCTAAGTAAAAGATTAAATATGCGAAGAACTCCAGAAATTAATTTCAAGGAAGATGTTTCTGACTTCGAAGAATGAACGGTTTCCTCCTTATTGACAAACCTTCTGGTCGCAGCTCCGCTAGTTGCGTTTACAGCTTAAGGAAGATTCTAAAAATAAAAAAAATAGGCCATTGTGGAACCCTTGACCCATTAGCAACAGGAGTTCTGCCCCTTTGTATTGGTGAAGCAACAAAATTTAGTAACTACATATCTGATCAATCAAAAGAATATGAAGTTGAAGTTCTTTTTGGAGTGCAGACAAGTACAGGCGATTTAGAAGGTGAAGAAATCTATAATAAGCCTTTCAATTTAAATAAGGATGAATTGAAGCTATCCTTACAGAAGCTGCTTGGGGTTCAATACCAAGTTCCTCCCATGTATTCTGCTATTAAATTTAAGGGAAAGCCTCTTTATGCTTGGGTAAGAAAAGGAGTTTATTTTTTAAGACAATCTAGGGAAGTTTATATATCTAACTTAGAAATTTTGTATTGCGAAAGGTCTAAAGCAAAAATACGTGTCGCATGTTCAAAAGGCACTTACATTAGAACTTTGATTGAAGATCTTGGTGAGAGCTTATCTACTAGAGCCACTGTTATAGACCTTAGAAGAACAAGAGTAGGCGATGTCACTAAAGATAATCTTGTACCTTTTGAAAGCACTGACATAGAAGATTATAAAAGCGCTATAGTGCCTTACGATTCATTGCTGCGTCACATACCTGAAATACACTTAGACAAAATAGATACAAAAAAGATTAGGAATGGACAGTTAGTAGACTATAATGCGCCACAAGAATTAAAAGGAATAGTAAGAATATACTCAGATAACGGTTTATTTGTAGGAATTGGAAGTATAGATTCATCAAATACAGTCTCGGCAAAGAGACTGCTTAGTGATCCATCCACGTAATGTATACCCTTATAAAATAAGAGGAAAAGATTTTGGCTTTAAGTACAGAGAATAAGAAAGAAATAGTATCAAATTTTGGACGCACAGAGACCGACACTGGTTCTCCTGAAGTCCAAGTAGCATTGTTGACTGCAAACATTAATGCTTTGCAAGATCACTTTAAAGATAATGCAAAAGACCATCACTCTAGGACAGGTCTTATAAGAATGGTTAATCAAAGAAGAAAACTTCTTGATTACATAAAAGGTAAGAAGCCAGAAGTTTACAGCAAGCTTTTAGGTGATTTAGGCTTACGTAGATAATTCTACTCATCAAATAATCACAAAAACTCAATGGTGTCTTATTTAAGGCGCTGGATAAATAAATAAATAAATAAATATTATGGAAAGTTATAAAAAAACAGTTAATTTAGGGAATCAAGAGATTTTATTAGAAACAGGAAAAGTGGCCAGACAAGCTACTGGCGCAGTATTAGCAACTTGTGGAAATACACAAGTATTAGCAACTGTTGTTGTAGGAAAGGCACCGGGTGATCATCAAGATTTCTTTCCTTTAACGGTCAACTATCAAGAAAAAACTTATGCTACAGGCAAGATTCCAGGTGGTTTCTTTAAGAGAGAAGGAAGACCCACTGAAAAAGAAACCCTTACGTCACGTCTTATAGACAGACCGCTAAGACCTCTTTTTAACTCAGATTTTCTTTATGAAGTGCAAGTTATTTGCACAGTTATGTCATCGGATAAAGACGTTGATCCTGATATTCTATCTTTCATAGCAGCCTCTGCTGCTGTTGCCATATCAGGCTTACCATTTAATGGTCCGCTTGGAGCTGCAAGAGTGGGATTCATAGATGGTCAATATTGCATTAACCCAACACGCAGTGAATTAGAAGGATCTGATTTGGATATGGTCATAGCTGGAAGCGATTCAGCTGTAATTATGGTGGAGTCTGAAGCTAAAGAATTATCAGAAGACCAGATGCTAGGAGGTATCTTGTTTGCCCAACAAGAAATGCAAGGAGTGATAGAGGCCATTAAAGAAATGGCAAAAGATGTTGGGAAACCAAGTTTTGAATATGAACCCAAAGTTTTAGATGAAGATCTTTTTGCTTCTGTGGAAGAGTCATACTCTGAGGCTATAGCCGATTCTTATAAACTCCAAGATAAGCAAGAAAGAGTCCAGTCTCTAAATGTTGTAAAAGAAACAATTGTTAAATCCATGATATCTGAAGACAAAGATTCTCCAAAAAAATCTGACCTGATGGATGCGGTTAAAAAAATAGAAAAGAAAATTGTAAGAACAAAACTCATCAACGGAGAAGCCAGGATAGACGGAAGAGATTTAGATACTGTTAGGCCTATATTTGTTGAAACCGGAGTTCTTAAAAATACTCATGGCTCGGCATTGTTTACTCGAGGTGAAACACAAGCTGTTGTTACAGCAACCTTAGGGTCACCAAGACAGGCCCAGCTCATTGATGCAATAGAAGGAGAATTTAAAGATCAATTTATGCTTCATTATAATTTCCCTCCTTATTCAGTTGGAGAAGCAGGTTTCATGTCTGGTCCAAAAAGAAGAGAGATTGGTCATGGAAAATTAGCAAGAAGAGCTCTAGAAGCTGTACTTCCTAGTCCTGAAGATTTTCCTTACACTATAAGGGTTGTTTCAGAAATTACTGAATCAAATGGTTCTAGCTCTATGGCAAGCGTTTGTGGTTCAAGTCTAGCTCTAATGGATGCTGGAATACCTGTGCGTTCACCAGTGGCTGGAATTGCTATGGGCCTTGTAAAAGAAGAAGAAGGGTTTGCGGTAATTACAGATATCTTAGGTGACGAAGATCATTTGGGGGATATGGATTTTAAAGTTGCCGGAACTTCAGAAGGAATAACAGCTCTTCAGATGGATATTAAGATCGATGGCATTACAGAAGAAATATTTGAAGTTGCTTTAGAGAAAGCAGAAAAAGCAAGAGCTCATATTCTTGAAAAAATGAATGAAGTACTTTCATCTTCAAGAGAAGAGCTTTCTGATAAAGCTCCGCAGGCCGTAGTAATACAAATTAACACAAAGAAAATAAGAGACGTCATTGGAAAAGGGGGGGAAACTATCAGAGCCCTTACTGCAGAGACAGGGGCTATTATTGAAGTGGAAGATGATGGCAAGGTTACAATCTATGGAGATACTCCTGAATCAAGAGCATTAGCTTTAAGCAGAGTAGAAGAGATTACTGCCGTTCCAGAAGTAAATAAAATTTACACAGGGAAGGTTGCAAATATTATGGACTTTGGTGCATTTGTAACAATCATGCCCGGAACGGATGGACTTGTTCATATCTCAGAAATCTCAGAAGAAAGAGTGGAGAAAGTTACTGACCATTTAAAAGAAGGCGATGAAATAAAAGTTAAGGTTCTTGAAGTGGATCGTCAAGGAAAAATTCGTCTCACAATGAAAGGTTTAGAAGACTAAAAATTTGTAAACACAAGGGAATTGTGTTAATCACACCTTGTTTAATTTTACTTCATGTTGTTAATATAGATAGGTCCAGAATTATCTGGACATTTGTTTAGCTAAATATGGGTGAAAATATGGATAATGTAATGAGAATGATAGGCGACTTAGTAAGTAGCCTTACAAGTATACTTGTAGGTGTTATTGGTCTAGGTGTTGTAGCTGGAATAGTTTTTGGGAACTCTTGGTTCTTTGGAGATGTTCTTGCTAATCTAGTTTCAGTTATTTCAAGTCTAGGTGATGCTGGACTAGTAGGACTACTAGCAGCTGCTATCTTGATTGGACTACTGAACAAGTAGTTAGTTATCTTGTTAGGGAAAGTTTAAGCTTTCCCTAGCCAGACTTCTAGGACAAAAATATGAAATTTAATTTATTTTATTCCCTTGATCGTATAAAAGACTTTCTCTCTCAAGCAGTTGAAGTGCTTTTGTTGGTAGTTTCGGTTTCTTTACTTTTAGGAATAATCTTTGGGCCTGAAACACCTTTTGTAGGAATTGTTTACGGCAATCTTGCTTCTATTCTTCAAAGCTTAGGAGAAAAAGGTATTGTAGCCTTGGTTTCTATATTAATTCTATTGCTGGTTTGGAAAAAATAATAATATAAAATGAGTTAACAGGCACCTTTCAGGTGCCTTTTTTTTGTAGGTAGTAATATGAAAATTCAAGAAGGCCAAGTAGCAATCCAAGATGGGATTATTATTGGAAAAGCAGGTAAAAAAAACCTTGAAGGAGATCTATTCTTACCTCCTGATCATGATTCAGGAAGACCGGCAATACTAATTATTCATGGCGGGGGTTGGAGAGAAGGAGATAGGACTCAATTAAGAGGTTACGCAATTTTATTGGCTCGTCTAGGCTTTGTAACTCTTGCAACTTCATATCGTTTGTCTAAAGAAGCAATTTGGCCTGCTCAGATAGAAGATGTTAATTGTGCTTTGAGGTATTTAAGAGCAAATTCTAACACTTTAGGAATAGATAAAGAGCGTATAGGGGTAAGTGGAAATTCTGCTGGCGGACACCTTGCATTGATGGCAGGATCAAAGGTTAAAAGATTTGAAGGAAAAGGCGGCAATAATAATGAGTCTTCTCATGTTAAAGCAGTTTGTGCAATATACCCACCAGCAAGAATCAAAAAATTAGATAACACAGATCCATTAGACAATGCCTTCTTGGCTTTAATGGGAGAAAAAGCCGAACAAAGTGATTACGATGCAGCTAGTCCTATAAATTATATAAATAAACACTACATTCCCACTATGCTAATTCATGGTTCTGCTGATAATGTGGTTAGTCTTCGTGATACCAATGACCTCTATAAGAAGTTACTAAAGTACAATATTCCTGCAGAGTTACATATATTCTCAGAAGAAGATCATGCTTTCGATGGCAAGAATGAATATGGTAGGGTGGTATCTGATCTTCAGGGCTTATTCTTTTTAAAATATTTATAATGAATCAAATAAACATAAAACAAATTTCAGGAAATGTAGGAGTTGAAATACATGGCGTAGACCTTTCCAAAGAAGTTCCTGACTCATTGTTTAATGAGATTAGAGATGCATTTATTGAGAATGGATTAATTTTTTTTAGAGACCAAAATCTAACCCCAGAAGAGCACATTAGATTTGCTAAAAAATGGGGAAAAATTAATATAAATCGCTTCTTTGCTAAAGTTGATGGATATGAGCAGATAGCAGAAGTAAGGAAAGAGCCAGATCAAAAAGGGAATATTGGTGGTGAATGGCACACTGATCATTCCTATGATCAGATTCCTGCTTTAGGTTCTATACTTTTAGCTAAAGAAATAC